>Ga0183095_11186_pt1 | contig 26730 bp, 23 predicted proteins | sample BioMet4_FD_130346 | JGI IMG/M metagenome (GOLD analysis project Ga0183095, IMG submission 130346) | Microbial communities from bioreactor (seeded with sewage sludge) at LBNL, California, USA - Biofuel metagenome 4 (v2) (version 3) | ecosystem: Engineered > Bioreactor > Anaerobic > Unclassified ...
CAGAGTCTCAGACGGCTCTGCTCCCCGCCCGAGAGACTTCCGACTGTTTTGAAAACATCCTCGCCCTCAAATAAAAAGGCGCCTAGCCGGTCACGCGCCGTCTGTACGGAGCAGTTTTTTTCGTACAGCATGGTATCAAGAAGTGTGCGTTCCGGATGGGAAAAATGGATGATCTGCGGCAGATAAGCCCATTTGACAGTCGGTCCGAAGTGGATTTTTCCGCTGCCCGACTCCTCGCCCAGCAAGACACGCAGAAACGTGGACTTTCCGGTCCCGTTGTCTCCCAGAAGCGCGATGCGCTCACCGCCTTCGACGCTGAGCTCCACCCCGGAGAACAAGGTTCGGTCGCCGTAGGCTTTGGACAGGTTTTTAACGGAGAAAACTTCGTCGCCGAAAAAATCACGTTCCGCAAAGTGGGCGCGCATTTTTTTATCCTGTGTCGGCCTGTCCGTTTTTTCGATCCGGTCCATGCGGTGCTGGATGGACATGGCCCTGCGGTAAAGCGTCCGATTGTTGATGCCCCATCCCTTCATGCGTTCGAGCGTAAAACCGAGCTGGCCAAGCTTGGCCTGTTCCTTTTCGTACTGCTTGAGCTGGAGATCAAATCGAGCCTGCTTTTCTTCCACATAGAAGGAATAGTTCCCGCTGTAAAATTCCGCCTGCCCATCGTGTATTTCGATGATCCGCGTCACAACTTGATCCAGAAAATAGCGGTCATGGGATATGGTCAGAACCGTGCCGCGGAACTTGGCGATATATCCCTCCAGCCATTCAACGCTGTGCATATCCAAATGGTTGGTCGGTTCGTCCAGCAGAAGAATATCCGTCTTTTCCAGCAGCAGACGGGCCAGATTTACACGTGTCTTTTCACCGCCTGACAGGCTGTCAAAGCTCTGCCCGCGCATCTCCGCTGTTAATCCGAGACCATTGCAGATTTTATCGGTTTCTGTCACGGTTTCATAGCCGCCGCCCACCATGTAGCGGTTGGCCAGCTCGTCATACTGCCGCAGCACGTCTTTCGGCGTGTGCTCTGTCATCTGGCTTTCCAGCTCTTCCATCTGTGCCTTGATGGACGTCAGGCCGGAAAAAGCTGTGGCCAGCACATTGTCAACTGTATAGCCGTCCGGGTAATGCGGTATCTGTGAGATAAGCCCCACTTTTTTCCCCTGGGCAAATGCAATCTCACCGGAATTATAGTCGAGTTCACCTGTAAGAATCTTAAAAAGCGTGGTTTTTCCCGCGCCGTTTTTACCCAGAAGTCCGACACGTTCTCCGGACTGAATATCAAAAGAAATCCCATTTAGCAGGTTCTGGTCGGCGTCAAAGCTTTTGACCAGCTCCCTGACTGAAATATCAATCATGTATTATCCTCATTCTGATACCGTGCTAAAAAAGAGTCACGCGTAAAAAACAGGTTCAGTGCCTGCTGCAAGGCGTTTGCGCTGATGTGCTCCGGCAGCCCCAGCTCTTTGACAAGCTCGGCGCGTCTGCGTACGCTGTCAGGCCTGCCGCTGAGCCCAGCCAGATAGAGATCGGCCTTTGTGATTTCCATTCCGCTGTGACAAACCTGTTCCCCGTCCAGTTCCGCCCCGGCGGAACGAAGGGCATTTAAAATAATTTCCGGGCGCATCCCTTCCACCCCGAGTTTCCCTTCTTTTCCAGGAGCGGTCTTACGGCGCTCCTTCCCGGGAATGTCCGGTATATAAGCATGGAGCAACTGCTCCTTTGGAAGCACCCGCTTTAAATAATTCCGGATCACGAAGCCCGCGCCATCCGAATCAGTCAGAACAACAAGCCCTGTTGCGGCAGCTGCCCTTCGTAGCAGTTCCACCAGTTCCGGATTGTTCATGATGCCGAAGCCGTCCGTCACGAAAATCGGGGCGTCGACGATCTGGGACAGAACATTTTTGTCATACCGGCCTTCCACGACGACCGCCTGTTTCATCTTAACCATGCCGGGCCTCCCTGGCAAGTTCGGCGATCAGCAGCTCCAGAATCCGCTCCGGATCATCGGCACTGGACTTCATTTTACGATCAGCTTCCAGACAGAGCTCAACAGACTTCCGGCAAAATTCCTCGGAAACTTTTCGCGCGGCCGTCATGGTGAGCCCGGCAGGATAGCTTTTCATGCCGGTGAGCTGCATCAGTGTCTCCTGCCCTTTTCCGGAAGAGGTAATCGCCTTTGCATAGTGCAGCCTGCGCAGCTGCGAACCGATTGCGCCCAGGATCAGCATGCAGTCCTCCTGCATGGCGAACAGATCCTCCATTTTTCGGAGAGCCTGTTCATAATTGCCATCGGCGATGGCGTTGGAAATATCAAAAGTCTGGGCATTTAAAACCGGAATGACTACCGCGTTAATATCAGAACGCGTCACGTCTTTTCCGGAGGCGTAGAATGCCACTTTTTCAATCTCCGAACCAAGCGATGTCATCATGCCATCCGTAAGAAAAATCAGATAACGGCAAAGATCATCGGAGATCCCTTTGCCGCAGGAGCGAAAATGACGGCTGATCCAGGCAATCAGATCCCGTTCGGACTGCCTGGCAAATTCGACGACAGATGCCTTTTCCTTAAAAACCGCGGCAAGCTTCCGCATCTGTCCATTCGGCTTATATTCCATTGTATCGTAGACCAGCACAACACAGCAGAAAGCCGGAATATCTGAAAAAATCTCTCCATACTGCTCGCGGGCGTGCTCATTCTGCTTGAAAAAATCCACATCGTCAATACGGACCATCGTGCGTTCAGCCATCATCGGCATGGCTTCCACCGCTTCCGAAAGCGCGTCGGGCGTCAGATTATCCGCATTGAAGCGATGATAATTGAAATCCCCGGCCGGCCCTCCGGTCAGCTTTTGCGTGAAAAGGTCCAGGTAATGTTCACGGAGATAGGCTTCTTCTCCGCAGAAAATATAGAAGTTTTCAAATTCACCGGTCTTGAGCGCCGCTTTCAATTTCTTCTGCGCATCCTGCTGACTGCCGCGATCGGATGGATATGCCACGTTTTCACCCTCTGATTGTTATGTTTCCGGTTTCATCTGTTCGATAGATCACAGCTCCGGAGTTCCGGATCCTGTTTATTGTATCCGCGTTCGGATGGCCGTAGCTGTTTTCTCCGACAGAAATAACAACCGTTTCAGGCAGCACGGAGTCCAAAAGCGTCTGGCTGGTGGAATCTGCTGCTCCGTGATGTCCGGCGACAAGCAGCTGCACATCCGGCAGTTCATGCAGGGACATGAGCCGGTATTCTCCTGCAGCACTGAGGTCACCGGTTACCAGAATACCATATTTTGAGGCGGATGCCAAGACGCAGATTCCAGAATCATTGTCGTTTTTTCCACTTGTTGGCGCAAAAAGCTGGATTTCTCCGCTTTCGAGGGCAATGGTTTCATCTTTTTTAAGAATTTCCATTCCACAGCCGTGTTTTGCGGCCGCCTCCCGCACAATCGCCTTTTCCCCGGAGTCATCTTCCATCTGAGGCAGAATGATCTCCCTTACGCGAATCCGTTCCAGAAGCTGCCGGACGCCCGCAGCGTGGTCGGCATCATAATGCGTCAGAATCAGATGATCGATTTGAAATTCGCCCTGAGCCTCCAGATACCTTGCGGCCTGTTCTCCGGCCTCGGCAGGATCGCTGCCGCCGCAGTCGATCATCGTGGTATCCCCATGGCTGCTGAGGATCAGACACTGACCCTGCCCGACATCCAGAGCGGTAAATACAAAGTCAGAACTGCGGTAATCCAGTACAGACAAAACGATGCTGCATACAAGTGCCGCCGTGACGGCGCCGGCGCCTGCGGCAGAAAAAAACGCCCTCGGACGAATGCAGATGCCCAGAATGAACAGGTAAAAAAGAATCAACCACCCAAGCAGATACGGATTGTCCGTTCCGACAGATGCATATGGTATTTTTGACAGAGCGCCCGTCACGACAAACACGTATCGGACCAGCCAGTTGAGAAGCCAGGCCGGTCCCCAGGCCAGCGGCGCCGCGGCGAGCCCTAAAAGGCAGATCACCAGTCCTGCTGAGAAGATCAGGGTGATCGTCCACAGGACCAGCACATTGGTCAGCGGAGCGATCAGGGAAACAACGCCGAAATGCCAGACAGTAAACGGCATGGAAAAGATCATCGAGGCAATGGAGCAGCAAAAAGCGGCCAGCATGGTCTTTGCCAGCCATCCAAGACAGCGCAGGGACAGCAGACGGCGGACCCATTTCTTTTTGCTGATCGGCTCATACAGCTTGCCGGCAAATAAAAAGATACCCGTAACCGAGGCAAAGGAGAGTTGAAGTCCAACATTCAAAACAGACCAAGGGTTTCCGATGAGCAGGAATAGAAGCGCGGCGGCAAGTGAGGTCGGCGGATCGTTTTCCCGTCTGAGGACCGGAGCGAGAAGAAAAATGATCTGCATACAGCCTGCCCGCACAGCAGAAGGCGTTCCCCCGACCATCAGGATAAAGAAAAGTACGACCGGAATTCCAACTGCGCTGCCCAGCCAGGAGCCGGAACCACAGAGTAAAAGGACGATTCCCAATAAAATGGTCACATGCATCCCGGATACCGCGACCGTATGATATACGCCCGAATCGGTAAGCTGAAATCTTTGCTGTTCAGTGAGCCCGGTTTTGTCACCGGTCAGCAGTGCGGTTATCATTCCGGCCGTGTCCGGCGCGAAGAGCTTTTCAGCAGTATTTTTGAGCAGATGCCCGAATCGTACAGGCAGGTCCCGCAATGCTCCGTAACTTTTGGAACGGATATCAGGGTCACCGGAGGTTTTTGCGATCAAAACAATTCCGCGCGAACGGTAATACACGCTGTCTCCCTCCCGAATGTCCTGATTTGCGGCAGAGAGGCTGGCCTTGACATTTACAGTGTCTCCGGGCTGCAGCGTGCCTCCCTTCCCGCTGAGGTACATCAGGCAGCGGCAGGTTCTCCCGTTCACAATCAGATCGGCTGTTACAGAAAAACCGTAATTTGTTTTTTGCGGATAATCTGAGATGCGTGCTGTGACAGTTCGCGTCTTACCATCGAGATCTTCGGCCGGGCGGACAAACGCGGCCCGGTACCCGCAGCACCAGAGCAAACCCGCGCTGAAACCCAGCAGGAATATGGCTGCGCGGCGCAGGTCCGGTCCCTTCATCAGAAAACAGGCAAATGATAACACTGCCGCGAATGCTGCCAGAAGGAAAATCCAGCTGCCCGGCAGAAGGCAGACGTATAAAATGTCGGCTGCGCAAAATGCCGCTGAAAAAATCAGCAATTTTCTCATGGGCTCTTTCCCCCACCCGCCTTCCGGCCGGCATCTCTCTGTTCATTTTGCGGGGCTGCAAATAAGGCGTCTGCGGATTCCTCCGCAGACGCCTCATTGAATCTCGTGCTTATGCCTGTTCGCCGTCGTGATCATCGACGACTTCAATCTTGATTTCGTGGGGCTGATCGGCAGCCTCGGCAGCCGGGGCTGCCGTGGCGGGCGCCTCAGGCGCAGCGGAGGACTCATCGGCGAAATCGCACGGTTCCTCGCAGGAATTATCCTGTGCCTTCAGATCATCGATATGGTCCTTGAGCTCGGCAATCAACTTTTTGGATTCGTCGATTTTCTGGCACCATGGCAGATATTCCGCCGTGTCCATCTCTTCGCTGACGGCGTAGTCGCGGTAATAGAGTTTGCCGAGCTGCAGTTCGGCCTTCTTGATTTTATCCTCTTCCGCGTAGATGGTGAGGTTTGCCTTGGCAATCTCAGCCAGCTGTTTCGTCTTTTTGGCAGCCATCTGAGCGGTTTCTACCGCGAAGGATTTCGCGTTTTCATATTTTTCAGAAAAGTTCATAATAATGACGCTTCCTTTCATCTTTCAAGTTCTGCTGTGATTATGAATATTATACCACACCGGTTTCTTTTGAGAAGTCTTTTCCGCCAGATTTTTCAAAATGTTCACAAATATGAACTTAATTGGAATCTTCGGATTCCGTTGAAACCTCTGTGTCTGCGGTATTTTTTTCCGCGGCGTTTTTTCGGTCCATTTGATTGACATACAGATCCTCGGACCGTGGATTCTTTTTCAGGTAAACATAGATCAGAACCGCGGATGCGGCTACACAGGACACAGCGGCCAAAAGCTGACTGACCCGGATGCCGGTGTTGAACAGATACAGGCTGTCCGTCCGCAGCCCTTCGATCCATGCACGGCCCAATCCGTACCAGGCAATATAGAGCAGGAAAATCTCCCCGTCAAATTTCCGCTTCTTCTGGTAAAAATGAAGCGCAAGGAATCCAATCAGATTCCAGACCGATTCATAGAGAAATGTCGGATGATAGTAGATGACGGTTCCGGTGGCGTCCATAAGACCCATCTTAAAAAAAGAATTTGTGATGGAACCGTGAGCTTCCCGATTGAAGAAATTGCCCCAGCGGCCAAAAATCTGCCCGATCAGAACGGCCATGGCGCAGAGATCCAGAACAGTTGCTGTTTTGAACTTTTTTACCCGGCATACAACGAGCACCGTGATGACACCGCCGATGATGCCGCCATAAATGGCGAGTCCGCCCTGCCAGATGTAGAGAGCGGAAATGGGATTGTCTGCGTAGAGCTCCCAGTAAAAAAGACAATAATAAATTCTGGCTGAAATAATGCCGATCGGGACAGTCCATAAGACGACGTCCAGAATATTGTCAGAATTCATTCCGAATTTCGGGGCACGGTTCATCATATACAGAACGGCACAGAGAAAGCCGACCGCGATGATGATGCCATACCAGTAGATTTCCTTTCCAAACAGCTGGAAGGCGACAGGATTGGGATCCACGGAGATTCCCAGATTGGGAAAAGTAATCGGAGACACCAGATACATTCCTTATTGACCCCCTTATGGATTTTTGGGACGGATTACAGACATGGAGGCATGCTCGCGGCGAACGGCCTGACGCAGAAATTCCTCCGCGTCTTCAACACGGAGCGCCTGATAGACGGAAGGATACTCCAGATATTCCACGCCGTCAAAATAGGCGGCACAGATTCGATAACAAGTGCTTTCAAAGCTGTCGATGTCTCTTGTCCTGCGGCCCACTGCCGATTTTTTCAGACGGAGGAATTGCTGTTCATCAAGTCCCTCGCGGCCGATCCGTTCCGCTTCCCGGAAGATAGCCTCGGCAACCGCTTCCGGATCCTCGCTGTCCCCGACCGCTTCCAGTATCCCGAGGCCCTTCATGCGCTCAAAGCCGGCCGAAAAATCGGAGTCGATCTGGTTTTGCTCGTAGAGCTGCTGATAAAGCGCAGAGGATTCTCCCACCAGCATTTCGGCTGCCAGATCGCCCAGAATCTCCTGACGCATGGTTTCCGGCCCCCTCTTTGCCGGCTGGTACTTGAATCCCAGGACAAAAGTCGGCATGGAGACCTCCATGGCAGCTTCCACGCGTGGCACAAGATCGGTGAGTGATTCCGCCGTGCCATAATTCCGAACGGGCGGCGTCCAAGCGCCCGCATCGGGTGTATTGCACGCGGCCTCCCGGATGACAACGGCTGGATCAACATTTCCCATAACCGTCAGCATCATATTTCCCGGGCGATAAAACGCGCTGTATACGTCCTGAAGCGTTTCCGCCGTGATATGAGAAATGCTCTCGACGGTGCCGGCGATGGGGACTCTTGCAGGATGTGTGCGATATAGCGAGGAAAACAGATTTTCGAATACGGCCGAGTCGGCGCTGTCCTCATACATGCGGATTTCCTGTGCGATAATGCCGCGTTCTTTTTCAACACTCTCATCTGTGAAATACGGAGTCGTGACCATTTTCAGAAGGATCCGGAGATTTTCTTCAAAATGCTCCGTACACTCCACATAATACGCCGTCATGGTATAGTTTGTAAAGGCGTTGTTGCTCCCGCCGTAACGGGCAAAGGCATCCATCGCATTTCCATCCGGCATATCGAACATTTTGTGCTCCAGATAATGCGCGACACCGGCCGGCACCTGATAATCCCGGCCGTTCCAGATAAAGTTGGTATCAATGGATCCGAAATCCACAGCCATGAAGGCATAGGAACGGGAGAATTCGGGCTTGGGAATGACACGGATCAAAAGCCCGTTTTTCAGCGTTTCCTCATAGTAAAATTCCCCAAGTTCCGGAAATTCCTTTTTGATCACGCTTCCACCCCCTTCAGGAAGTAAACCGTATCCAGGCTGACACGTCGTGCGGCGTCTACGGTCTCTTCCATGGTGACCGCTTCAATTCCGGTCGCCAGATCCTCCATGGAGCCGTCCAATCCGGCCATAATCTGACCCATGTAGAAATCGTCCAGTCTCCCGGGACTGTCCAGGCCGGCTTTCAGATCAGAGAGCAGGTAGCGCTTTGCGGAGTCAAATTCCTCCTGTGTGATGTGCCCGTCCCGGCATTCCTGGAGCTGCCGGAGGATCTCGTGTTTTGCCGTTTCAAATTCTGAAAATTCAATGCCGGAGCTTACAACCATGACGCCCTTGAACTTTTCCACAGAGGAACTGGCGTAATAGCAGAGGGACTGTTCTTCCCGCACTTTCTGGAAAAGCTTGCTTGTGATGCCGCCGCCGTAGATGGTGTTCATCACGACCAGCGCGGGATAGCCGGGGTCGCTGACTGTACACCCCGTACGAAAACCGAGTGAAAGCTTGCCCTGCGTCACGTCCAGAGCCTCCGTCACCTCCCGGACTTCTGACGCAGACGGAACGTATTTTGTTCCAAACGGAACTGCCGTACCGCGAGGCAGCTCCTGAAATACCTCCCGGAATTTTTCCGTGGCTGCTTCGGGAGCGATCCTGCCCATATAGAAGATCTCAATCTGGGAATTTTTCAGAATGTCCCGATAACTCTGATAAAGGGAAACCTCATCGATCTTTTCCAGATCCTCCAGATCTCCCAGGCGGGGTATGCCGTAGATTTCATCCCTGCACATGTTTTTTAACAGCTGGGAGACGGCATAACTTCTTTTATCGTTGATTCTCGACTCGATCGTATTGGCCAGATTCCACTTTTCACCTGCAGTTGCTTCTTTGCCGAACGCACCGTTTTCCAGGACGGGATGAAGCAGAATTTCCGCTACAAAATCCGCCATCCTGGAAAAGATCGGCTCATGGGCAAACGTATCCTCAAGATAATCCGCAAAGAAGCCGACAAACTGCACTTCTCCCTTTTTGCGGATCAGGGTTCCCATACTGGCCCCGTACAGTTCGTCCAGATGCGCAGAGATACTGCGAATATCCGGGTATTTTTCACTGCCGCGCAGAAGAACACTTGGAATAAGTGCGTTGGCGGCAGCCTCCTCCCGGCGAAGCGGGCGGAGCAGGTTCACGCTGAAACAGCCTGTTTTGAATTTATCGGTCTGTACGGACGTGAGATACACGTTCGGCAGGATCTGTGTACGATATTTCATAAAGACACCTTTGTTTTGATATGGCGGTTTTACCGCATGGCTGCTATTATACAGCACCCGCCGCGAAAAGTAAAATATCTCTTGTCATTCCACAGGAATTCATGTAAACTATCATTTGAATCTGATACCCGGGAGGACATGCCATGCAGTGGCTGGAGGTTACTATAAAAACCGTTTCCGACGCGATTGACCTGGTTGGAGACCGGCTCACCGTTCTCGGTTTCGACAGTTTTATCATCGACGATCAGGCGGATTTTGAAAACTTTCTTGCGTCCAATCATCAGTATTGGGATTATGTGGACGAAGCGCTTGAGAAGAAGATGGAGGGCGTTTCCCAAATCCGGCTCTATCTGGAGGATGGACCGTCCGCCATGGAGACCGTCAGTTTCCTGAAAGATCAGCTGCAGGCTTTGCGCAGAGAGTACCCAGATATTGAATTCGGTTCTTTGGCCGTCAAGCTTGCCAATGTGCGGGATGAGGACTGGGAGAACAACTGGAAGCAGTATTATCAGCCGCTTGCCATTGGAAAACGGCTTCTGGTCGTGCCAGAATGGCTCTCTCCCGAGAATCCGGAGCACCGCATTTCGATTCTGCTGGATCCGGGAATGATTTTCGGCACAGGCGCACATGCTTCCACGCAGATGTGTATGCGGGAGCTGGAGCGCTGCATTCAGGGCGGAGAACGGGTCCTGGATCTTGGAAGCGGGAGCGGCATTCTGTCCATTACGGCGCTGCTTCTGGGTGCAGCGACCGCTGTCGGCGTGGACATCGATCCAAAAGCGGAGGATATTGCCCGGGAAAATGCGGGTATCAACCAGCTTTTTTCTGATCGGTTCACTGCAATGACCGGAGACGTGATCGGGGATGCCTCCATGCCGGAACGCCTTGGAACCGGATATGATGTGGTGCTGGCCAATATTGTGGCAGACGTTATCATTCCCCTTGCGCCGCATATCCCGCAATTTTTGAAACCGGAGGGCGTTTTTATCTGTTCGGGGATCCTCGACCGCCGCTTGAATGAGGTCCTGGCTGCCATCGAAAAGGCCGGCCTCCTGGTACATTCCATCGACAGCCAGGAGGACTGGCGCAGGGTCACTGCGGTTCCCCGCTGATTTTACAAGGAGGCTTTTGCCTTGCGTATTTTTTCCTATCGGAACAAGCGCGTTTTAAAACGGGTTCTACTGACGCTGCTGGCTGTCGTCCTTGTTTTGGGCGCATTGATCCTTGGCCGGTTCATCTATCTTCAGCGGTTCATCGTGTACTCCAATGGCAGTGCTCATCTCGATTACAGTCAGAAGCTTGCACCGACCGGAGCGACGGAGAAGGCTTCCTCCTCCGCAGATTTCCCCTTTGAGACGGTTGTCTCGTCTGACGAGGAGAATTCTTCCGGTGAGAACAGCATACCCGGTATCTCCGGTTACTATATCTCAACCGATATGCTGCTGGGCGGCATCGACAAAGTCCGGGAGGCGCTCAATGCTGCGAGCGGCTACAACGCGGTTATGATCGACGTGAAAAGTGTTTACGGGAACTTTTATTACTCAACAGCGCTGAGCGGCGCGTCCGTTGCGACTGACGGGATCGACGTCAGCGCAGTCGATGAGCTTATTAAAGAACTGACGCAGAAGGAAAATCTGATTGTGATCGCCCGTATACCCGCCTTCTCTGATTCCAATTATGCGCTAGCCCATCAGTCCGAGGGGCTTCCCCTTTCCAGCGGCGCATTGTGGACGGACAGCAACGGCTGCTATTGGCTCAATCCTTACAGCAATGATGTTCAGAGCTATCTGAGTTCCATCGGTGTAGAGCTCAGCAAGCTTGGTTTTGATGAAATTCTTTACGACGATTTTTACTTCCCGGACAGCGAAAACATCGTCTGGAACAATACCGATGTTACAAGGGAAAATGCAGTGACAGACGCCGCAAAGAACATCACCGATGATCTCACCGGGTATGGGCTTCGCATCTGTTATGGCTCTCAGGCGCCTGCGGTCGCCGCCTGCGCCAACCGCGTTTTTATAAAGACCGAGGATGCCTCCCAAGTTGAAACGCTGATCTCGTCGCTCAAGGGCGCTGTCAGCGATACAGCTTCGCAGATCGTTTTCCTGACGGATTCCCGGGACACAAGATTTACAGCCTGCGGCGTGCTCCGCCCGCTGATCGAGAATAACCAGTAGACAAAAGGGTTCGCTGTTCAGACAGCGAACCCTTTTGCAGTTTCTTACTTCATCAGCTCACAGACCAGATCCGTGTATTCTCCGGGATTTTCCAGCGGCAGGTTTGCCATCAGCAATGCCTGCGAATAGAGGATCTTGACGTATTTTTTCGCTTTTTCCGCATCCTGTGCGACAGCGACCTGAAGTCCGGCAAATGCCGGATGATCGGGATTGAGCTCGAGAATCCGTTCGGCCTTCATGCCCATCTCCGGATTAAGACGTTTGAAATATTTCTCCATTTCAAATGTCATGCCTTCGGACGGCACCACACAGACGGCGTGGCTGCCAAGATCGGTACTCAGACGAACCTCCTTTATGCTGTCGCCCAGCGTTTCCTTAACAAAATCCAACGTGCTCTTGGATTTCTCGGCTTTCTCTTCGGCGGCTTTCTTTTCTTCCTCCGTTGCAAGGCCAAGATCCTCCTGGGCAATATTCCGGAATTCCTTCTCCTGGAACTTCATAAGTGTCTGCGGGACGAACTCGTCCACTTCATCTGTGAGGAAGAGAACATCGTAGCCCTTGTTTTTGAGCATTTCGAGCTGCGGCATTTGCTCCAGAAGCGTTTTGTTTTCGCCGGACGCAAAATAGATATACTTCTGTCCCTCCGGCATAGCCTCAACATATTCCTTGAGCGTTACAAGCTTGTTGTTCCGGCTGGACCAGAAGAGAATCAGATCCTGAAGGAGATCTTTCTTTTCGCCGTACTGGGCTACAATCCCGTATTTGAGCTGGAGTCCGAAAGCCTCGTAGAACTTTTCATATTTGGCACGGTCGCTTTCCTCCAGCTTGGCAAGTTCTGTCTTGATTTTCTTCTCCAGATTTGCGGCAATAAACTTCAGCTGGCGGTCGTGCTGCAGCATTTCACGGGAAATATTCAGGCTCAGATCCTGAGAATCCACGACGCCGCGCACAAAACGGAAGCAGTCCGGCAGCAGATCGGCGCAGTTTTCCATGATCATCACGCCGGAGGAATACAGCTGCAGGCCCTTTTTAAATTCTTTCGTGTAAAAATCATATGGCGCTTTGGAGGGAATATACAGCAGCGCCTTATACGTGACGGCGCCCTCCACATCCGCGTGGATCACAGCGGCCGGATCCTCGTAGTCGAAGAATTTATCCTTGTAGAACTGGTTGTACTCCTCGTCCTTGACATCCTTTTTGTTGCGCTGCCAGATCGGGACCATGGAGTTGAGCGTTTCATTTTCGGTATAGGTCTCATATTCCGGCTTCTCGGAGTCCTTCGTTTCTTCCTTGACACGAGATTTTTCCACGTCCATCCTGATCGGATAGCGGATATAGTCGGAGTATTTGCGGACCAGGTTCTGAATCTCATAGCTCTTGAGGAAACGGGAGTATTTTTCGTCCTCGGTATCCGCTTTGATATGCATGATGACATCGGTTCCGGGAGTTTCTTTCTCGCAGGCGGTCATGGTATACCCGTCCGCCCCGCTCGACTGCCACATCCAGGCTTCGTCGCTGCCATATTTTTTGGAGATGACCGTCACAGACTCCGAAACCATAAAGGCAGAATAAAAACCAACGCCGAATTGGCCGATGATGTCGACATCGTCGGTTTTCTCCATTTGTTTTTTAAAGTCCAGGCTGCCGCTGCGGCAGATGGTGCCGAGGTTGTTCTCCATCTCTTCCTTCGTCATGCCGATGCCATTATCGGAAACCGTCAGCATGCGGGTCTTTTCGTCGGAGGAAATCCGGATTGCGAAATCGCTCCGGTTGAGTCCGACCTTTTCATCCGTCAAAGAAAGGTAGGCCAGCTTATCGATCGCGTCGGAGGCGTTTGAGATTATCTCGCGCAGAAATATCTCCTGATGCGTGTAAATGGAATTGATCATCAAATCCAAAAGCCTTTTGGATTCCGCCTTGAACTGCTTTTTTGCCATGATGTTCACGTCCCGTATTTGAAATATTAGCACTCAACATATCCGAGTGCTAAAGCCATTATAATACATTCCACCTATTTTGCAACCCTTTTTTTCAAAATTCACGTTCTGTTCATAACTGCCCTTTTCATGTTGGAAAATATGTGATAGAATACAAAACCAGAGTATAAACCACAAGGAGAAATTTGATGATCACAATTAACAACCTCGCAATGCAGTTCGGCGGAACGCCACTTTTTAAGAATGTGGATCTTTCATTTACTGCCGGCAACTGTTACGGCGTTATCGGTGCGAATGGCGCGGGCAAGTCCACATTCCTGAAAATTCTTTCCGGTGAGCTGGAACCCACCAGCGGTACCATTGACATTAAGACGGGTGCCCGCATGTCAATTCTCAAGCAGGACCAGTTCAAATATGACGCATACACCATTCTGGATACGGTCATCATGGGCAACCAGCACCTTTATGATGTCATGAAGGAAAAGGACGCTCTGTATGAAAAAGAAGATTTTACCGAAGAGGACGGCCTCCACGCCAGCGAGCTGGAGTCGGAATTTGCGGAGATGAACGGCTGGGAAGCAGAATCGGATGCCAGCAAACTGCTCCAGGGCCTTGGCATTCCGGTAGAGCTCCACGGCGACCTCATGTCCGGCACGGATGGACGAATCAAGGTCAAGGTGCTTCTGGCACAGGCCCTGTTCGGCAAGCCAGACATCATCATGCTCGACGAGCCGACCAACAACCTGGACATCGAAGCGATCAACTGGCTGGAGAACTTCATCCTGGACTATGAGGATACCGGTCTTGTGATTGTTGTGAGCCATGACCGTCATTTTCTCAACACCGTCTGCACGCATATTGTGGATATTGACTACGGAAAGATCAAACTGTACGTCGGCAACTACGACTTCTGGTATGAATCCTCTCAGCTGATTCAGCAACTGATCCGCAACAAGAACAAACGGGCAGAAGAAAAAATCGCGGAGCTGCAGACGTTTATCGCACGGTTCGCCGCGAATAAGGCAAAGAGCAAACAGGCCACTTCCCGCCGCAAGCTGCTCGATAAAATGACGGTGGAAGAGATGCCTGCCTCTTCCCGCCGCTATCCGTTTGTTGGCTTTGAACGGGAGCGCGAGGTCGGAAAGGATATTCTCTTTGTCACTGACGTCTCCAAGACGGTCGACGGGGTCAAGCTGCTGGACAAGGTCACCTTTATTGTCAATAAGAATGACAAAATTGCCTTCGTCGGCGAGAACGAGCTCGCCCAGACGACCATGTTCAAACTGCTCATGGGTGAAATGGAGCCGGATGAGGGCAGCATTAAGTGGGGTCAGACCACGTCCCGCAGTTACCTTCCGAAGGACAACAGCGAATACTTTGAGGGCTGCACCGATTCCCTGGTCGACTGGATCCGTCAGTTCTCCTCCAAAAAGGACGATGTCTATCTGCGCGGATTTCTGGGGAGAATGCTGTTCTCCGGCGAGGATGCGTTTAAGCCGGTCAATGTCCTTTCGGGCGGCGAAAAGGTACGCTGCATGCTTTCGCGCATGATGCTCTCCGGAGCGAACGTCATTTTGCTCGATCAGCCCACAAACCATCTCGACATGGAAGCCATTCAGGCCGTCAACAAGGGCATGACTGCATTCCCCGGCAATGTGCTGTTTGCTTCGCACGATCATGAGCTTTTGCAGACTGTCGCCGACCGGATTATCGAGTTTCAAACAGACGGAACGATCATTGACCGTCTGTGCAGCTACGACGAATACCTCGACTGGAAGCTTGGCAGAGAAGCTCAAAAAGCATAAAAAAACGGCTGACGGAAAATCCGTCAGCCGTTTTCTTTTGAATTATTCGCCGTCGGCCGGAGCTTCTTCTTCAGAAGGAGCATTCAGAAGCGCCCGGATGGAGAGAGAGATTCTCTTATGTTCCTGATCAATGTCAATGATCTTGACATCGACTTCCTGACCTTCGGACAGCACATCTTCCGGTTTGCCGATGCGGCGATCCGCGATCTGGGAAATATGGATAAGGCCGTCCACACCGGGAATGATCTCGGCAAAGGCGCCAAACGTCATGAGCTTGACGATCTTGACCTTGGCCACGTCGCCGACCTTAAACTGCTTGTTGAATACGACCCACGGATTTGTCTCTTCGGTCTTGTATCCGAGAGAAATCTTCTTCTTGTCCGGATCCAGAGCAATGACAAATACGTCGATCTCATCGCCGACCTTGACAACTTCGGCCGGGTTCTTGATGCGGTTCCAGGACAGCTCGGAGACATGAACCATGCCGTCGACACCGCCAATGTCCACAAAGGCGCCATAGGATGTCAGCGATTTCACAACGCCGTGATAGTGATTGCCGACCGCGATCTCGCTCCAGATCTTCTCCTGAGCGGCTTTGCGCTGCTCGGAAGCGACGGAACGGATGGAGCCGACGACTCTGCGGCGGGCGCGATTGACCTCGGTAATTCTCAGCTTGACCGTCTTTTTGACGAGCTCGCCGAGATCGCCGCCCTTGGGGATACCGGTCTGAGAAGCGGGAATGAAAACGCGGATGCCCTTGACGCTTGCGACAATGCCGCCCTTATTCTCTTCGGTGACAAGGCCTTCCATGACTTCCTTGCTGTCAACGGCAGCTTCGATTTCTTCCCAGGCCTTGCCGGCCTCGAGGCGCTTCTTGGACAGGCGGATGACGCCTTCGCTGTCGTTTACATGAACGACAACGGCTTCGACCTGGTCGCCGACTTTAACACAGTCTTCAGGTTTGACGGAAGGATCGGTGGAAAACTCGTCCAGCGGGATGTAGGCGGTATGTTTGGTGCCGAGGTCGACTTCGACTTCGGTAGAACCGATGGCCATGACCGTTCCGGTTACCTTATCTCCATTATTTAAAGTCTTGAGGGACTGCTCTAGAAGTTCGGCGAATGTCTCCTCCGGTGCAGTTTCAACCTTGATTTCATCAGTCATTTTGTTGTTTACCTCCTTAATTATCCACGCCGGAGTAGATGCTCCTGCCGTGATACCCACAGTTTTTGCTCCGGAAAAAATGCTCCAATCAAGCTCGTCGGCATGATCAACCAGGACAACGGTACCGCAGTACTGCCTGCAGATCATCGCAAGACGGCCGGTGTTGGAGCTGCGCGTATCTCCGACAACGATCATTGCATCGCATCTTTGAGAGAGCTCAGAGGCTTCTTTCTGCCGCATTTCCGTAGCATTACATATTGTATCAAAGATTTCGCAATTTGTACACACTTTTTTTGCGATTTCGCAGCAACTTTCCCATAAATTCTGGGTGCTGGTGGTCTGAGAAACCATGCTGAGGGCCATTTGAGGATGTGATTTGTCGGCATTCAGCCAGGCAAGCAGTTCCTCCGGGGATTCAAATACAAGCGGATGCGCACACCAGCCTGCGATCGCTTCGACTTCCGGATGCGCTCTGGTGCCGATAATGATTGCCTGCCTGCCGTCCTTTTCTGCTGAAGCGACAATCCGGTGGATTTTTTTTACAAACGGGCAGGTCGCATCCACGACTTCCACCGGAAGATGGTTCAGTTCTTCCCAGACCGACCTCGAAACGCCATGCGAGCGGATGATCACGGTGGTGCCTGGCTCTGCCTGGTCAGGCTGGTCGATTACACTTACACCCAGTCTTTCAAAATGCTCGACTACATGGTGGTTGTGGATGATCGGACCGAGTGTGACGGCATGCTTTCCCTCAGACGCCGCCTTTTCCGTTATGGAAACAGCCCGGTCGACTCCAAAACAAAAACCTGCTGTTTGGGCAAGGATGATTTTCATTTTATCACCTGCCGGACTTTTCCAAGAGCTTTTTCTGTACGATTTCCAAAATACGCTGTGCGGATTGATCCAGCGTAAGCCCGGAGGTGTCCAGCAGGACAGCGTCTGCTGCCTGCCGCAGCGGAGCGGTTTCTCTGGTGGAATCCTGACGGTCGCGTTTTTTCATATCATCCAGGATCTGATCGTAGGATACGGTCTCCCCTTTTTCCGTGAGCTCACGGCAGCGGCGCTCTGCCCGGACTTCAATGGAGGCGGTCAGAAAAATTTTCACGTCCGCACTGGGCAATACAACTGTCCCGATGTCCCGGCCATCCATCACAACCGAGTTTTCCCGCGCCAGTTTTTGCTGCATTTCCAGCAGAAAATCCCGGACGGCGGGGATGGCGGATACACAGGACGCATAATGTGACATCTCCGGCGTGCGGATTTCACCCGTCACATCTGTTCCGTTTAGGATCATGTGCTGAAGGCCGTCGCTGCCGTACCGGATGGAGATATTCACCTCGTCGAGCAGCCTTGTAACTCCGTCGACATCCCGTGGGCTGATGCCCATAAGACGCATGTAGCAGCCGACTGTCCGGTAAATGGCACCGGTGTCCACGTACAGGAATCCGAGTTCTCCCGCCACCCGGCGTGCCAGCGTGCTTTTACCGGCCCCGGCCGGGCCGTCGATTGCGACGGAATAATATTGATCAGACATCGGATGGAACCTCCCAATTCTGCTTTGCCGCAGCACAGCCGGCGGCATATCCGGTTGCCCAGGCAATCTGGAGATTGAAGCCGCCCGTATAGGCGTCCACGTCCAAAAGCTCTCCGGCAAAATAAAGCCCCTTGATTTTCTTGGATTCCATGGTTTTCGGATTGACCTCCGAAACGCACACCCCTCCGGAGGTCACGATTGCATCCTCGACCGGAGCCTTGCAGGCAATTTCAATTGTGAAATTCTTGATAAGCTGCAGAAGTGCATGCCGCTGCTCTCTGGTAATGGAATTTACTTTTTCGTCGGGGGGAATACCGCTGCGCCGAACCATCACCGGGATCATGGTTCTCGGAAAGAGGTCCTGCAGGGCATTTTCAAAGTTCCTGTTCTGGTATGTTTCGAAATCGCGGACCAGACGGGCATCCAGCTTTTGCTCGTCCAACGCCGGCTTCAGATCCAGCGAAATGGTGTAGCGCTCGTCCTTTTTCATATGGGAGCTTGCGCTTAAAATAATCGGCCCGGACAGTCCAAAATGAGTGAACAGCAATTCCCCGAATTCTTCGAATATGGATCTGTTCTTTCCGTCCAGCAGTCTTGCTGTTACGTTTTTCAGACTGAGTCCCTGCATCTGCGCACACCAATGGCCCTTTTCCACAAGCGGGACAAGAGAGCCGACCGGTTCCGTGATGGTGTGCCCGAGCTCTCTGGCCATCCGGAAGCCGTCCCCTGTTGAGCCGGTCGATGGATAGGAACAGCCGCCGGTCGCCAGAATGACACAGTCGGCGTCGAGCGTGGTCTCACGCGTCTTTACACCGGTCACAGCGCCATGCTCCGTTTCAACCGAAACGGCTTCCCCTTCCGCAATCTGCACGCCCAGTTCCCGCAGCCATGCACGCAGTGTGTCGATGATGCTGGCTGATTTGTCGGAGACCGGGAAAACGCGGTTTCCGCGTTCGGTTTTCAGCGGACACCCTCGCTCCTCGAAGAAATGAATGGTGCGTTCAGGCGGAAAACCATAGATCGCACTGAACAGAAACCGTCCGTTCGTGGGAACATTTTTTAGGAACTCCTCGGGCGCGCAGTTGTTGGTAACGTTGCAGCGCCCCTTACCGGTGATGTACAGTTTCTTGCCGAGACGTTCGTTCTTTTCCAGCAGTGTGACCCGGCAGCCCAGAGCGGCTGCTGTGCCGGCCGTAAACATTCCGGCGGCTCCGCCGCCCACAACGACGACCTTATTCGACATGCTCATAGACATCATATTCATCCCACAGCCTCTCCAGATCCTCAAAGGTCTTGGAGAGCTGCTTTTCCTGTTTTCGGCTGACGCAAACGATCAGCGCATTGACGACACTCATGGGCGCAACAAGAGAATCCACAATGGAGACCATATCGCTCTTGGCAGCCAAAACATGGTCGGCTACCCGACCGGCGGGTGCTTCGCGCTTGTCGGTGATTGCGATGACGGTCGCGCCTGTGTCGTGCGCATATTGCATGACTTTAACGGTGCGGCTGGAATAGCGCGGAAGACTGATGCCGATCAGCACATCTGCTGAAGAAATATGAAGCATCTGCTCAAACATTTCACTGGTCGCTGTGGAGGAGATCAGATGCACATTGTCGAAAATATTGCGGAAATAGAAGTTCAGAAAACTGGCGATGGCAGCAGAAGAGCGAACGCCCACTATGTAGATATTCTTTGCAGAGAGAATTGACTGCACAGCGGCTTCCATCTCGCTGCGGTCCAGTGCCTCGCTGGTCATCCGGATCGTATCGATGTCCGACTGCAGCACGGTAGAAACCACGTCCTGATTGCCGATCCGGTCATGGGCCACTTCAATGCGCTGCACGGAGGTCAGCTTGTTCCGCACAAGCTCCTGAAGATTCTTCTGCATACTGGGATAACCGTCGTAACCCAGTTCCACCGCAAACCGGACGACGGTGGATTCCGAAACATTGACCGTTTTCCCCAGCTTGCTGGCTGTCATGAAGGCGGCTTTATCGTAGGATTCCAGGATATAGTTGGCAATCAGTTTCTGTCCCTTGGAGAAGGAATGGATACGGTTATGTATTAAAGTCAGGATATCAGAAGACATTTGCCTTCCCTCCAAAGCGCCTGCCGAAGCGGCAGCCAAATTTATTCTGTTTCATGATACAGACTTGTTTGCTCTTTTGCAAGCGAAATTGTAAATTTGAGAACGACTTACCGCTCAGCCCTGTATCAGAGCTGCAGTTTCTTCTCCGGTCAGGAAGCGCCATTTTCCGACAGGCAGTTCCCCCAGCTGCAGCGGACCCTCTGAAATTCGCTTCAGCCGGGTCGCGGTCAGTCCGGATGCTTCACAAATGCGGCGAATCTGTCGGTTGCGGCCCTCGTGAATTTTTACCTCAAAAAGTGCGGTTTCTCCCTCTGCGCGGAGCTTTCGGATCTCGGCCGGTTTTGTGCTGCGACCGTCGATCTCAACCGGCTGACGAAGTTTTTCTTCGCTGCCGGGCTGATAGCCGCTGACCCAGAGCAAATAGGTTTTTTCCACCTCGTTTTTCGGATGCATCAGTTTATTGGCCAGCTCGCCATCATTTGTCATCAGCAGCAATCCTTCGGAAAACTGATCCAATCGGCCAACCGGGTAAACTCTGACGCCACAGCCGGAGATCAGCTCAGCGACTGTTTTTCTTCCCTGCTCATCCTGCAGCGTCGTGATATATCCACGCGGCTTGTTGAGCATCAGATAGATTCTTTCCGGTTCCTTTCGCAGAATCTTTCCGTCCACTTCGATGACATCTTCGCCGTCGATTGCCGTATCACCGAGATTTGCGGTGTTTCCATTCACACGGACACGCCGGGCTAGGATGAGCTCTTCCGCCTTTCGGCGGGAGGCCACTCCATAACGGGAAAGTATCTTTTGAAGCCGTTCTTCCATATGATCCTCCGAATATTCTCTGCCATAAACTTTTGTGCTTTTGCTCCGCCTGCAGGACTTCCTCGGCATAATAAACGGTCTGCTTGCTGAGAACAGCCGTTCCGACCTTAATCTCCAGATAGCCTGCCGCCTGACCAGACCGAATGGGAGCAAAACAGAAATCAGGCACGCGCAGCTGCAGCTCGGGCTTTTCTCCGGGAAAAACCGATACGGAAAGCGGCTCTTTGACGCAAAGTGCAGAGTACGCTTTTTCGCCGGACAGAACGCGTATTTCTCCGACCCGCCGTCCCGCGTCCAGAATCGGCGTTTCCCGTAAAAGAGAGAACCCAAAATCCAGCATGGCGGCATGATCGCGCCAGTCGTCGCGGTCTCTGACTGTCACAGCGATCAGCCGTCTTCCGCGGCGCACAGCGCTGCTGACCAGAATGCGGCCTGCCGCAATGGTATAGCCCGTTTTAACGCCGTCCGCGCCCTCATATTCCCAGAGCATTCGATTATGGTTAGTCAGCGTTCTGCCTGCTGCCTGAGCGCTTTTTTGACTGACAATGCTTTGAAAGGTGCTGTTTTTCATCGCCGCGGCGGCCAGAACTGCAAGCTCCCGCGATGTTGAAAAGTTTTCTTCACTGTCCAGACCGTTCGGATTGGCGAAATGGGTCCTCGAAAGCCCCAACCGCTCTGCTCGATTATTCATAAGAAGGACGAACTGCGGCACCGATCCGGACACGACAATGGCCAGCGCGACGGCCGCGTCGTTTCCGGAGGATAGCATCAGACCGAAGAGCAGATCGCGTCTTGTAAGCTTCTCACCGGGCTTCAGATACATGGAGGATCCCTCGACTCCGACCGCTTCACTGGGAACCGATACGATCTGATCCAGCTTTCCCGCTTCGCAGACAAGAAGTCCTGTCATGATCTTGGTTGTGCTGGCGATCAGACAGCGCTCGTCCGCATTTTCTTCATATAGAACGCGGCCGGTTGCTGCATCCATCAGGATGGCGCTTTCTGCCGAGGTCTCCGGCATGGCACGGACTTGTCCGCAAAAAAGAAGAACGGCGGCGGTGGCTGCCGCTGCCGTCCGAAGAATTGTCTCTTTCATGTTCATCACCCGTGCTAGTATTCGCAACGAATGATGAATGATTCCCGTTAAATCCCGGAATCTTCGTCCTTCTTTTTCTTCCGCTCGTCAAGAATATTTTCAACTTTGTCGAGAATATCCGGAACCATTTCAATGATCCGGTCGACTGAAGTGGAGGCAGGCTCCGCAACCGGCAGCATCCGGACGCTCTCTCCCCGGATGATCAGGAATGCGATCGGGGTGATGTTGATGCCGGTGCCGGCGCCGCCGCCAAAGGCGTTGTCTCGGTTGGCGGGATAATTCTTTGTAGCGAAGTCGGTGCCGCCGCCGCCGAAGCCGATGGAAACCTTTGAGACGGGAATGATGGTTACGCCGTCCGGAGTCTGAATCGGGTCGCCGATTACGGTGTTTACGTCGATCAGTTCCCGGATTTTGCTCATGGAGGAGGTCATCATGTCAGAGAGTGGATGATTCATGTTTTTGCACCGCCTTTTTATTGTCCTTCATTATTTTGAGGAATTTCAGCCCAGCCGTCAGAAGCAGTCCAAGCGCTCTGCCGATGGTGATCGTCAGCAGAATTCGCGCATCAACTTTAATACTTGTTTCATTATAGTCGAGAACTGGATGAATGTCACGTTTTTTTACCACAAACAGGTTTTCAAGAACAGGCGTAATGCCGCCGATCAAGGCCCATGCTTTTCCGTAACTGCTGGCTGCCGAGGCCGCATCCCTGCCGCCCACCGTAAGCGTCATGGTCAGATCCTTCACGACCAGTTTTCTCCGAAGATCGCCAAGAGTCTCGGACAGAAGCTCCAGCAGTGCCAGCAGACCATCAACGCCGCCGGACAGGATTGCAGACTTCCCTTTTCCCTTCTCTTTGGGCTTTTCTGTCTGCTGCTTCTTTTTTTTCTTCTTCTTTTTATTTTTGGGAATCAGCTGCAGCCCGACCGGTCCGATCATCAGATTTACGGCCGGACCTGTATCCCGGTAAGCAGCATCCACGCCGACCGGTATACAGCCAATCAGAAAGAGAATTGCCAGCACCAGCAGGACAATCATCCACCACGTCATTGTTCTGCCCCTTCCGCTTCCGGCACAGCCGCTGCCGACGCTTCCTCAGCCAGCTTTCCTGCGTCCAGATTGACTTTTTCAATCTCCGGCAGCTCGTCCAGCGACTGCAGTCCAAAAACACGAAGAAAATCCGGCGTCGTTTTATAGAGGAACGGTCTGCCGGGAACATTCAGGCGGCCGCATTCACAAATGAGTTTTTTCGTGAGAAGCGCACTTACACAGTACGCGCTGTCCACCCCCCGGATCTGCTCGATCACGGCTTTTGTTGCTGGCTGGTAATAGGCTACCACCGTCAGCGTTTCTAGCTGCGAAGCAGAAAGCTTCGGCGGTTTTCTCGTTTCCAGTGTTTTGGTTACAAAGGGTGCCATTTCCGCGGATGAACACATCTGATAGGCGTCCTCCAGCCGAACGATACGAATTCCGCTCCGGGCGAAAGCCAGTTCATCCATCAGGACCTTTGCCGCCCGGTGGATTTCTTCCACGTCTGTTTCCAGGGATTCGGATAAACGCTGTGCGCTGACCGGTTCTCCCGCTGCAAAGAGCACAGCCATAACGGCTCGCTGCAGATCATCTTGCTCCATTCAGGCGCCTCCTATGCTTCCGATGCTGCTTCTTCCGGCATCTTCAGGTAAGTTACAGAGATGTCCTTATCGGAGTCTCCTTCGATCGAAATGGATTTAAGTTTACATAATTCAAGCACCGCCAGAAACGTCGCCACGATCTCCGAGCGGCTGCGGCTTCCGCGAAACAAACTGATAAACCGTGAAACGCCATGGGCCAACAGCCTTCTGAGCACTTCTGCGGACTTTCTTGTAACGGGATACGGCTCCGCGCCTACAATTCCCGCAAAGCTGGAAGCGGGGGGCGGAAGAAGACGATCACTGCGATCCGCCATGGCGGCCATCGCGGAAAGAAGATCTGCCGGTTCGTGCTGATAGCGATAGGTGTTGTCCCTTTGAAAAGGCTCCGGCTCCTTGGTGAAGAGGCCAAGACCAATCTCATTTCTCCCCGCCAGGAAATCGGAAGCCCCCTTGATTTGAACATAGGCTTCCTTCCTCTGGCGCTCCTTCAGGGACTGAATCAACAGCTCCATTTCCGATTCCGCTTCCGCCTGTTCGGCGGCGGACAAGAGCATTTTTGTCTTGATATACATGAGATAGGAGGCCATGGCGATAAACTCGCTCGCAATCTCCATATCCATGCGCTTCCGTTCATCCAGATAGGCCAGATACTGGTCCAGAATCGACGAAATCCGGATGTCCTGAATCTCTATTTTGTTTTTGCTGAGCAGCAGAAGAATGACATCCAGCGGCCCGTCGAAGTCCTCCAGACTTTCAGCCCGCGAATGAACGACGCTGTCCAAGTGAAAATACGGTTGTTCCATGGATTCCCCTAACCCAGCAGGTGGACAAGAACGGCATACGGCCACGTGCCGACGGCCTCCAGGCCGGACAGAAGTCCGTCCCGGAGAAAGATAAGCGGTGTACTGAGCACATTCGTGAACAGAAGAATAACCAGCAGCACCATGCCGTACTTTTCGTACCGCATGAGCTTATAATAGGTCTGGTTCGATAAAAAGGAAAACACGACTTTCGAGCCGTCAAGCGGCGGGATGGGAAACACATTGAAAACAGCGAGGCCGGCACTGATGATCTCCAGATAAGAAAAAAATACGAGGATCACATACCAGACCTGGGATGCGCTGCGCTGATAGAAGTAAAAAAACAGGCTGTAAAACAATACGGCTGCATAGGCAAGCAAAACGTTGGAAACCGGTCCCGCCAGTGCGGTGATCGCCATTCCGGCTTTCGGGTTTTTGAAATTCCGCATGTCGATCGGAACGGGTTTTGCCCAGCCAAAACGACATACCGCCATCATAACAAGTCCCATCAGGTCAACATGCTTGATCGGATTGAGTGTCAGTCGTCCCTGTTTTTTGGCGGTGGGGTCACCCAGCCAATAGGCGACCAGCCCGTGACAGGTTTCGTGAAAGGTAATGCAAAGCAGGGACGCAGCGACAAGCACCACGGTCTGCCAGACACCGTCGAACTGCAGCTGACTGAGCCATTGCGAAAATGAATTCAAGGTAAACCTTCCCTATAAACATAATTTTATACAGTATATCATACTTTTCAAGGAATGAAAAGTATTTGCCGCAAAACAGAATTTTGCGGCAAATACATGCTTATTCTATTCCTCGCTGTACGAAGGCCAGCAGCTCGTCCCGGCCCTCCCCTGTCTCTGCGGAAAAAGCCATCACAGGAACCTCCCCGCCGAGCGCCAGCTGTTCACGGATGACGTTCAGGCTCTGTTCCCGTTCGCTTTTCTTCAGCTTGTCGAATTTATTGGCCGCAACAGCAAACGGTTTTCCGCTTCGCCTGAAACAATCCGCCATAATTCGGTCATTCTCAGTCGGCGCATGCCGGCTGTCGACGACCAAGACGCCGCGGTCATAGATGTCAGGTTCGGAAAAATAGGCTTCCATGAGCTTTCCCCACCGCTCCTTTTCAGCAGCGGAGACCTTTGCATAACCATAGCCGGGCAAATCCACCAGATAGAGTTTCCCGTCCACGCGGAAGTAATTGATGTGCACGGTCTTTCCCGGAGCCTCTCCAACGCGGGCAAAATTCTTTCTGAGCAGCAGCCTGTTGATGACAGAGGATTTTCCGACATTTGATTTCCCGGCAAAAGCGACGGCCGGCAAACCGTCCTTCGGGCAGTCGGCCACGGAGGCGGCCGAACGGATAAATTCCGCGTTGTGTAAATTCATCTTCTCACCTACTGCCGAATGGCGGGTTTGCGGCGCTGCGGCTTCTGACTCGGAATGGCAAGCGGCAGCGAAGTTTCTCCGGCCGGCTCCTCCTGCGGCTTTTTACAAGCGGATAAATCAAGAGCAGCAGCGATTACGGTATCCACATGGGTCACTGTAATGAAGTTGAGTGCAGACCGTACCGTCTGGTCAATATCGTCGAGATCCTTTTCATTGGACGCCGGTATAATGACTGTCTTAATCCCGTGGCGAAGGGCTGCCATGGTTTTTTCTTTCAGGCCGCCGATTGGAAGAACACGGCCCCGAATGGAGATTTCACCGGTCATGGCGATGTCGCGCCGGACAGGGGCTCCGGTCAGCGCAGAGACGATCGCAGTACAGACGGTTATGCCGGCGGACGGCCCGTCTTTCGGCACGGCGCCTTCCGGGAAATGGACGTGGATGTCTTTTGTCTTGTAGAAATCGGGCGGAAGATGATAAAAGGCCGTTCTGGAACGAATGTAACTCATGGCAGCATAGACGGATTCCTTCATCACATCGCCGAGATTACCAGTCAGCTCCAGTTTTCCTGTCCCGTCAACCACATTGACCTCGACATCCAGCGTCTCTCCGCCCACGCTCGTCCAGGCAAGACCCGTTACAAGACCGATCTGATCGGTGGCAGGCATTTCATCGGGCAAAAACTTTCTGGTTCCCAGATATTTGTCGAGATTGCTGCCCGTCACGGTCAGCCGCTTGGGCGGATTGTCGGAAACAAGGCGAATCGCGCATTTGCGGCAGACGCCGGCCAGTTCGCGTTCCAGATTTCGGACACCGGATTCTCTTGTATAGCAGGCAATGATTTCGCGCATGGCGTCGTCGGTCACGCGGACAGTTCCCTTC
>Ga0183095_10897_pt1 | contig 26687 bp, 30 predicted proteins | sample BioMet4_FD_130346 | JGI IMG/M metagenome (GOLD analysis project Ga0183095, IMG submission 130346) | Microbial communities from bioreactor (seeded with sewage sludge) at LBNL, California, USA - Biofuel metagenome 4 (v2) (version 3) | ecosystem: Engineered > Bioreactor > Anaerobic > Unclassified ...
GATGCGCCGTTAGCTCAGCTGGATAGAGCGTCTGGCTACGGACCAGAAGGCCGGGGGTTCGAATCCCTCACGGCGTACCATTAAAACCATTGATTTCGCAAGATTTCAATGGTTTTTTTGTATTTTTATGGGTATTTAAAAAACAGCCGTTTTGCATTTGGCGCACATTTAGCGCACACAGTACAATTTTCAGACGTTTGGCGCACAAAAGGCGACACCCAGCAAGTGGGTATCGCCTTCTTTTTTATGCGTTTTTGCTTCGGAGCATGATGTTTGCTATGGTCTCTGTGGCCTGTGCCTTTGCTTCCTCGATCACATGGGAATATATGTCGCCTGTGGTTGACACCTGGCTGTGTCCCAGTTGCTTGCTCACCGTCACAATATCTGTTCCAGCAGAAATGAGGATGCTCGCAACCGAGTGCCGGAAGGCGTGCGGGTTGATATGTGGAAGACCGGTGCGGCGGCTGAATTCTGACAGCCACGCTGTGATGCTGGTGGGGTTCATCGGCTCCCCATTGTCTTGGGTAAACAGATATCCCGTTTCAATCCAGCGATCGCCGTTCATGATTCGGAGCTCCGTTTGACTGGCGCGGTATTTTTTCAGCACATCCGCCGTTTCTTTCGGAATATTGATAAACCTGTTATTGCCGGTTTTGGGGGTTGTTTCATAGATACCACGTTCTTTGGAATAGCAAAGATTAGTGCTGATTTCAATGCGGGCACTGTCAAGATTGACCTTTTCCCATTTTAGGCCCATGATCTCCCCGCGGCGGCAGCCTGTCACGATCAGAAGATGTGTGATCGTTCGCCATTTGATGGGTTCCTCCTCCAACGCATCCAATATAGCGGTGATCTGTTCTGGCTGAAAGTAATTGACATCATGGCGCATCACCTTCGGCGGCGTAGCCTTTGCGGCGGCATTATACGGCACGAGCATTTCCTTTTCCGCTTGCTCTAACACTGTGTGGATGAATCTGTGGTACTCCAAAACGGTTTTGTTGGAAAGTGGCTTGCTGTCCTTGATTACGGTAAACAGCGCCTGTGGCTTTGCCTGAAGTACCGCCGCAATATCAGCCGCCTTTTGATAGCTGATAGTCTCGCCTCGGCAGGCAAGCGTGATCGTTGTCGGTGACGTGTGCGCAGCTTCTGCAAGAGATTCACGCGTCATGTGTGCCTTGTTCAGCTTCTCCGGAAGGTTCCCTTTCCCTATCGCCTTCGCACCGCCGAGCCTCGAATTAGGCGCCTGCAACTGCTTATAAAAAGCATTCAGATGCTGCGGGCGAATGTCGCAGAGTTTATAGCTTCCAATGGCCGGCACAATGCGGCGCATAAAATCTCGGTAGGAGCGAACGGTATTGTGCTTTGCCCCATTGGCTTCCTTCAAATCAATAACATACTGCGCATATTCGGCAAAGGTCTGGCGGTTGTCCAGCTGGTAGCCCTGGCGTATCTCCAGTTCAAATTGTGCGGCGGCGGCCTGTGCCGCTTTCTCCGCCCGCTTCTCGCTGTACCCTTCCGGCGGCGTATAGGTCTTATAATGACGAATCTGCTTGCCGGACAGATCGCGCCCCGCCGTAACGGTGATCTTATAGGCCAGCCCGGTAACGCCGGCTATTTTACGAATGTTGGCCATGTGCTACACCCTTTCCACTTTAAAACACGTCTTGTTGTAATTCAATTCACTTATAATATTTATTTCTTATGTCCTTAAGCGAATTGTAAATGTCTTGCATTATCTGTTGTTCTATTGCCTCGCCCGCTATATGCGCTGCTTTGTCAGGATCGATGTTGCATCTTTTTAGGTACTCATCCGAAAAATCCGTTTTCAGCGGTGGGTGAAAGTTCATAAACTCACTAAAAGACACAAGCGCATATCCGTCCTCCACACCGTGGCCATCATTGCAGTTCATCGGAATTGCTGAAATTATGCAATCCAATGCATAAATTACATCTGGGTCCCCTCCAAGATCCGGGTGGTTATTCATTTGCTCAAGAATTTTGGCAGCGCGCTCACTGAGCCCGGTGTAATCACACACAGCTTTTACATCTGCGTTCGTGCTGGAAACGTCCGAAGTTCCAAGGAGATAATCGCAAGAAACATCCAAAAACTCTGATATCCTGGTAATTTGCTCTATGTTTGGTGTTCTTGTCCCGCTGCAAAAGTAAGAAATAACATTGTCCTTAACTCCCAAATGTGCAGCAAGATCTTTCTGCAATTTATTTGATTTTGCAATAGCTGTATTTATGCGCTGCCCGATTTTCTTTGCGTTATCTGCTGTCATATACTATCCCCCTGAAATAACAATTTAGTTATGTTTATATTTAAACATAACGTTTTATGTTTCATTGTTGTTGATGTTATGTTATACTATCAGCATAACAAAGTCAAGCGTTTTGTTGGGGGGTGGAGATACTGAACAACGCAGAAATTAAAACCCGCGCGGCGGGTGTCGGCGTGCGACTGTGGCAGATTGCAGAGCGATATGGCATAAATGATGGCAATTTCTCTCGTAAGCTGCGGCGGGAACTACCGGAAGAAGAAAAGCAAAAAATCATGGCCATTATTGACCAACTTGCAAAGGAGATGAAAGAAAATGCCTGATGTGGCAACGATCAGAGAAACCGTGACCCGCTTGAAAGCGGACAAGCTCCCGGTGTCTGAGTACACCCTGCGGCGGTGGGTACGAACCGGTGCAATTCCGTCCACCAAGTGCGGCACAAAGGTGCTTCTGTATTATCCGAATGTGGTACGGCATATCCAGGAGGGAGACACCCGCCGCACCGCCGGGGAGTATGTGAGCAGCATCCGCCGCGTGGGGGTGTAAAAATTTGCAAAACTTTTTAAAACCGCCTGATTTCAGCGATGCCGGGAATGCCGCCGTATTTGTGCAAGAGTTCAAGGCCGATGTCTTATATACGGATTCCATGGGCTGGCTCTGTTGGGACGGAAAGCGCTGGGAGCGTAATGAACATAAAGCACTGAAATTTGCCGAAGACCTCACAGCCCGGATGCTGGAGGACGCAAGAACGGAACACAAGGTTGCCCTCCTGAAGGAGGCTGAGGCAAAAGCGGCAGGCATGGACGGGCCGACAGAAGAATCAAAGCGAGCGGCGGAGGCGGTGAAATACGCAAAAAGCTATTTGTCGCACGCTATGATCACCCGTCGTTCGGTTCGCATCAAGGCTATTTTGGAATTGTCTATGCCGCATCTTGTCGAAAAGGGCGAAAGCATGGATGCAAACCCGCACGAGTTAAATACCCAGGGCGGTATTGTGAACCTGCATACCGGGGACATTCGCCCCCATAAGCGCGAAGCACACTGCACAAAGATTGCGGCGGTAAAAGCGGGAACCGATGGGGCAGACATCTGGCAAGACTTTCTTGATACAGTGACCCGCGGCGATGACAGCCTAAAGGGGTTTCTTCAGATGGTCATTGGAATGACGCTGTTCGGCAAGGTGTACCAGGAAGGCGTTGTATTTGCCGTTGGCGGCGGCAGCAATGGCAAAAGCACGTTTTTCAATGCGGTGGGTGCCGTACTGGGCGATTATACCGGGTATATCGACATCGATGCAATTACCACATTCGGAAACAACAAGGGCGCCACATTGGCCACCCTGCGAGGGAAAAGGCTTGTTATTGCCGGTGAACTGGAAGAGGGTAGGCGGCTGTCTGCTGCCACGGTTAAGAAGATTTCCAGTACAGACCCCTTCCAGGTGGAGGAAAAGTATAGGCAGCCCGAGACGGTCAACCCATCCCACACGCTTTGCCTCTTCACAAACCACCTGCCCCGTGTTGGCTCCACCGATAACGGGACATGGCGGCGAATCATAGTGATTCCATTTGATGCGACGATCCAAAAGACAGGCACCATCAAAAACTATGCGGACTATCTTGTGAAGAAAGCAGGCCCGGCAATCCTGTCATGGGCTATTGAGGGCGCCCACAATTTTGCTGCAAATGGCTTTTGCCTAAACGTTCCCGACTGCGTGGAGGAGGCCACAGACGCATACAGGGCGCGGGAAAACTGGCTGGAAAATTTTATCTCAGACAGATGCATCAAGGAGCCAAACGCCAGAACTGGCGCAAGGGAACTCTATGCGGAATATCGGGATTGGTCTGAGGCACTGAAGGACTACACCAGACCAGAAAAAGACTTCGCCGCCGAGATGGAGAAAATCGGATATTCAAGCGTTTTTCCACAGCGAAAGAAACACTATATCGGGCTCCGTATTGACTATTCCCAGAAGTATGGAAACCGCTGCAACGACTACGAAATTTTGTAACAGGTGAGGTCAGGTGAGGTCGCAAACCAAACTTTTCCATATAGCATTTTAATTTTGCTTATGCGAAAGTTAGTATTTAGACCTCACCACACCTCACCGGAAAGGAAAAATATGGAAAATAAAATCTGCCCGTTAATGAGCACTGGAAAAGAGATCCCCGAAGGATGCCAGGAAGCTTGTTGTGCCTGGTGGGTTTCACCGGTTCCTAACGGCCCGGATGGCCATTGCGCCGTCTGCGATCTCTACGCGCTGCCCAGAATTGCAAAGGCGGTGAGGTCGATATGACCCAGGACGCTGATCGGTATTTGGATGTGCCTGGGCATGGAGTTCAACCGGCAGGAGTATTTCACGGTTAACGATCTGGCTCATATCACCGGAGAGACGCCGGAAGAGGCCATGAAGAGAATGCAGGACGCTGGCGTCCAACCCATCACCGTATCACCGGCACCGTGGCTGACAGGAGGTGCCCAATGAGCTATTACCGCACCTGTCCCAGCTGCGGGGCAAACCTTGATCCGGGCGAACAATGCACCGATTGCAATACTGTTCGTGTGAGCATGCCGAATGGCTCTGTGCTTGCATGTGCTGTCCAGAATGGTGACGGGAGTTGGGTGCTCTATGAGAATCTGGACGCCGATGCAGAAGAACTGTGCAAGGCCGTGGCGGATATTAAGAATCAAATAACAAAAAATAACGTTTGAAAGGTTGAAAATTATGTTTTACATCAAGACCAAGAGAAACCATTGCATTCCCATCGAGGACGGTGACGACGGCAATGTATTCACCAAATGCCCGGGGTGCGGCAAAGAATTTGAGGTTGATTTGTCCGACTTTATTGTTGATGGGAAGCTGGATATGTACGGCACAGCCTGGTATTGCACCAAGTGCAGCGCCAACCGCCATATCTCTGCATAATAGGGGGTATACACCCTTCCACCCTTCCACCCTGCCGCTCCGTGCTTCACGCCGTCATTACGAATATTTTCTCGTGAATACAGCCGCCTCACCAATTACGGCGGGGCGGCTGTTTCTACGATACAAGGTATTATGTCAACTACATTGTATCACGGGAGGGTTTGCCATGTCAAATGAAGAGCTTGTGGAGCTGATCCAGCAGGGAGAAACAGACCGGCTGCCGGAGCTGTGGGCGCAGGTGGAGGGGTTGGCCAGATACCACGCGAACCGCTATACAAAGGCTATTACTCGCGGCGGGGTCGATACCAACCGGGGTGAACTGTTTGAGGATTTCTTCTACGGCTGCGGGTGGCCTGCGCTGGTGGCGGCGGTAGAGACCTTTAATCCGGATGCCGGCGGCGCCTTCTCCACATGGTACAGCTATTATTTTAAGCGGGAGGTTTACCGGCTGCGTGGCTGGCGCTGGCGTGTGGACGCCAAGACCGGCCAGGGCGGGACTGCAGAACTTGACGCCATGGGAAGGGCTATGTCGCTGAACACACCATTGAGTAACGATAGAGATGCGGGGGAACTGCAAGACATTGTCGCCGATCCGGCCGACTGCTATGAGGACGCCGACCGCTGTATATATCTGGAGCAGCTGCATGAGGCGCTTGAGTCGGCGTTGAACACTATGCCGGATGAGTTATCTGACACACTACGGCGGAGGTTCTATGATGGCCAGACGCTGGCAGAGGTATCCGAGGATGTGCATATCAACCCGGAGAACGTCCGCATGAGGGAATCCAAGGCGCTGCGCTGTATGCGGCATCCTCGCGTGACACGAGTGCTGCGGCCCTTCCTGTATCCGGATGAAGATATTCATGCGGCGGGCCTACACGGTACCGGGCTGTATGTCTATATCAACACTGGAGAAAGCAGCGTGGAGCGCGTCGTGCTGGCCATGGAGGGCGGGAAGGAGATCTAAAGGGTGTCAGTTGAAGCGCCCCCCTTTATGACGCCCTCACTTCAAATGATGTCGGCGGAGGGTGTGCGTTAAACGCACACCCCGCAAAAACCAAATCGCCCGGGAATTTTCCTCACCAAATTGCGGGTGCAAAGCCCCCCAATATATGCTCTGCAAAGATACGCGAACGCGCCACACCGACTATGGGCAACTGCTTTAAAAATATTCCCCAAATGAAAAATAGCTTCATTGCAAATATGGCAAGTAAGAAGTCAATACCCCCCCGGTATCAAAAAAATTGAGTTTAAAATTTGAACGTCTACTCTTCTAGGGTATCGGACAAAAGATGGCGCCTCGCGCGCACAAGGGATTTTATACGCCGTTATGTTAAATCCCCTCGCTTCGGCCACGCTTCATCGGTGTGTCCGGCTGTGGTACTGAGCAAAGAACGAACAAAGAGAAAAAGGCGTTTTCGACTTCGATGTAACGACTTCCTTGCCCTTTTTTAGGGCATTACAAATCGGGTCATATTTGTTCTTCCAGTCACACAATGTTCGCACACCACAATCGAACGTGTGTTCTCGCCACATATCCGCCGCACTGTGGTCATTTATCCGCCGCGCAGTATAGTTTGACATCCAAAAAGAAAAGCCGCCCACAGAGCCGTTAAACGGCCTTGTGGGCAGTTCTTTGATCCTAATTATTTGAGATAATACCGAATTTCAACCGTTGAGCTTTTCCCGCTGGGGACATCGTGCAGAATTTCTGTTTTATAATGGGCTGCGGTTAATTTCATTGCAGATACGCACATTGGCATTCTGTTTGAAATCCCCACAAGTTTACTAACTTCAAGAGCGGTAAGATCAACCGTTTTGATCCCCTTTAATTGTTGGGCTCTAAGAAATGCATCAATCTTCTGTGCAATTTTTTCTGTCTGTGTCATCTAATGCCCGTCCCTTTCCATTGTCTCCGTAATCGCCCGGTTAATGAAGCCGTTCACACTCTCGCCCTTGCTCTCTGCGTGGGCTTTGATTGCATCACGCTGCCCTTTGGGCATCGTCACATTGATACGGTCATAGTTGGCCTTTACATATTTGTTTACCGCTTTCTGCTGTGCTTTGCTTACTTTGATATCTTCTCCCATGTAAAAACCTCCTGTTTATATTGCCGGAGGAACCCGGCTGAATGGTATGCCTTTTCCATTGTCCTTATTATAGCGCAGAAATATATTGATGTAAATATAAATACTGCACAAATATATTGGTGCAAATATGTCATTAATGCCAATTGATATATTGGTGCAAATAGTGTATTATTTAATCATGGAAGAGGAAATCCCAGCAACCCGAAAGGTTGCTTGAAGTACCGGGTTCAGATATACGGGTGAGCGCGCTGCGGCGTCAGCAAGAGGACCGAAGATCACCGGCAGGGATTCCACCACAAGCAAGGGGAGCGGCCTTAAGCAAGCCGCAAGAGGACGGCAGCCATACCGGTGAAAAGCCCTGCGGGCGCTCAATACATCCCAGACGCCGCCCCGCTCCCCGAGAAAATGAAGGAGGAACACACCATGAGTACCAATGAAATGGACAGCAAGGTCAGAGAACTGCGGGAGCTGCGGCGGATGGCCGCGGAGCTGGCCGACGAGATCAGCAGCATTGAGGACACCATCAAGGCGGACATGGCCGCCCGGGGTGCGGAGGAAGCGCAGGGGACGGACTGGCGCGTGACCTGGAAGCAGATCACCAGCGAGCGGCTTGACGGCAAAGCCCTCAAAGCGGAGCTCCCCGATGTAGCAGCCCGGTATCTGAAGCAGACCACCGCCCTCCGCTTTGTCTTAGCATGAGGGCCGCCATGGATACCGTCGTGCTTCTTCTGATCGTGGCACTGAGCCTTTGTGCCGACGGCCTTGCGGACTGCGGCGTGTTAGTTCCCACCGGCATGATCGTACTTGCAGTGGCGGAACTGCTTCACAGCGCCGCCGAGGCGCCCGCCAGAGCAAAGAGAAAGCCCCCTTGCACACCAGCCGACCAAAGCAGAGTGCAAAGAGCCTAACCCAAACCACAACCACAATGCGGGAGCGGTTATATTTGACAGTATAGCCGCCCCGCCGGGAAAAATCAAGAAACGAGGTATTGTAAAATGAAAACTATTGAAGTAAAAATTCCCGCTTCCCTGTGGGAGAAGATGAAGCAGCTGCGCGAAGCCGGCCACTTTGAAGGCATGACCGAAGCCCAGGCCGTGAAGTTTCTGGTGGGGCTTGGCCTGGAGGTGCAGAAATGACAAAGGAAGAGTTTCTGAATAAGCTGGCAAAAGCCGCAAGCCTTTCTTATACCACGAGCGACTTGCTGCGGGCGTCGGTTACCGACCACTTTGATTCTTCAGCGGCTGCCGTTTTAGAGGATAGAAGTGAGGCGGGGGATGGAATCGGGGCGGCCTTCTGGTGGATCAACGATCACTACAACAGCGCTGCGGCGATGGTAAATGCCGCAAACCAACTCACCGAAGTGCTCCTGGAGATAATTATCGATCTGGACGAATCGGCAAAGGGCGTAGTACAGCCTGCCGGTTAAGAGAACCGCGATTTTCCATTATATGTAAATTCTCTTGGCGCACATTTAGCGCACACGATTACAAAAACTGCCGCCACGTCTGGAAACGGTTCCCAATATAAAAACATTAAATTCGTTGCGCCGCAATACTTTTTAAAACATTTCAAAACGGCAGTATAAGAGTTAACCCTAACTACGGACCAGAAGGCCGGGGGTTCGAATCCCTTACGGCGTACCAGTTAAAAGCCTTAGAGCCGCAATGGTTCTAAGGTTTTTCTTTTTCCAAAAAACGGGAACGCCGCAGGAACGTGTTGTATTCGGAAAGGGGCCTTTTGGAGCCTTTGGAAACCAAAAGTGCGGTCAAAACGCCGGACGCGCCGAACAGCTTTTCCTCGCCGTCCTCCTTGACCCCCTTCATTTCCTGTGCTATCCTGATCAGCGAAGGAACATGGCCGCCGGGAGTTCCGCCATTTCTGGCGGTCCCGGTCTTGAACGGTCATGTTCCTTTTTTGCTGCTTTATGAACGTAAAACCCGCCGCTTTCTTTCCCGCCTTTCTGATATCAGCCGTCCGCCCTGTTTTAACCGCCTTTGCTGCCGCTGCATCCGATAAGCGATACACTGCCCGGACAAAGATTCAAAAACGATTCAATGCCTCAGGACGCTCTGCGCCGTCCGGGGGAACCAAATCGGGTCCCAGGCGTCCTGCATCTTTTTTGAGCAGGAAGAAGCGGCAGAACGTTTCCGCGCAGGCGCCCGCCAGGCTCTCCCTGAAGATTTGTACGGCTGTCCAGCTTCACACATGGATTTCTTACCGGGCGGTTATACTGATTCTGTCGGGCGGTATATCAAAATAGCTGCCTGATAAAACAAGATTTTCCCCTAATTTGGACATTTGCCCCCGATTGTCTGTTGTAGTTTTTACCTCAACTTGCCATAATGAAGACAGTTCATCGGAAGGCCGTATGCCTTTATTGCAAATACAAGGAGGAGCTAAAAATGTCAAATTCAATTGCCCATGCGGCGGAACGGAAGGCCTTCAAGACCATTCTCGATTCCATGATCAAAAAAGGGCAGACGCAGGATGTGTCCGAACTGGGCAAATCCATGATCAGCCTGATGCAGAAGATTCTGGGGGATTCCTGGGATTCTTCCGCGTTCGATACGCTGCGCCTGGTGGCCGAGGATCAAGACGGCAAATGGGCGCATTACGCACAGCGCCTGATCCGTGAAATGGACCCTCATATTCTCTCCACGTTCCTGCTCAACGCCGCCTATGAAGGCGGATTCCGCGGTTTTAAGACCTCCGAGGCCTGCGCCGCCAAATACGGCTGCAACATCCCCTGGATCGTGCTGATGGACCCCACCTCCGCGTGCAACATGCACTGCACCGGCTGCTGGGCCGCCGAGTACGGCCACAGGTGCAACCTGACCTTTGAAGAAATGGACAAGGTCCTCACCGAGGGCAAGGAGCTGGGCATCCACGCCTGCCTCTTCACCGGCGGCGAACCCCTGATGCGCAAGGCGGACATCATCCGTCTGTGCGAGAAGCACCCCGACGTCGCGTTCCACGCCTTTACCAACGGCACGCTGATCGACGAAGCCTTCTGCCAGGATCTGCTGCGCGTGGGCAACTTCTTCGTTTCCGTCAGCATCGAGGGCTTTGAAGAAGCCAACGACAGCCGCCGCGGCGCCGGCCATTTCGCCAAGGCCATGGCCGCCATGGATCTGATGCGTTCCCACAGGATCCCCTTCGGCGTTTCCATCTGCTATACCAGCAAGAACTACAAGGACGTCACCAGCGACGAATTCCTGGATATGCTGATCGCCAAGGGCTGCATCTTTGCCTGGTATTTCCACTATATGCCCGTGGGCATCAACGCCAGCACCGACCTGCTGCTCACCCCCGAACAGCGCGCCTACGTGAAAAGCCGTGTGCGTGAGATCCGCGGCCTGACCGGCGGCAAGGAGATCTATGCCATCGACTTCCAGAACGACGGCGAGTTTGCCGGCGGCTGCATCGCCGGCGGACGCCGCTACTGCCACATCAACGCCAACGGCGATATGGAGCCCTGCGTGTTCATCCACTACTCCAGCGCCAACATCCGCGACAAGTCCCTGATCGAGTGCCTGCAGCAGCCTCTGTTCCTGGCCTATCACGAGGGCCAGCCCTTCAACAACAACATGCTGCGCCCCTGCCCCATGCTGGAAAACCCGGAGCTTTTGCAGAAGATGGTCCGCGAGGCCGGCGCCAAATCCACCGATCTGGAAGCGCCCGAGTCCGCCGAGCATCTGTGCGGCAAGTGCGTGGCCTATGCCCAGCATTGGAAGATCGAGGCCGACAAGCTCTGGGCGGAGGATCACCCGGACGACAAGGAAGCCGCCGCGCAGGTGGCTGCCGACGAGGCGGCCGAGGGCTGACGAAGCGGCGCCGCACCGGCGGCTGCATCCGGCGTCCGACAAGCACCGTATAAAAAAGATCAACTCCCTTCTGTGTCTGAAGCACAGGAGGGAGTTCGATTTGTCGGCGTCAGAGCGGCGCGTCCGCCGCGGCGGACGCGCAGACCGCGGCAGGCGTGTTACGAGCCCAGGGGCACCAGCTTGCCCAGCACCACGAACCGGGCGTTGTCATACTCGTAGGAACAGGTGGAAAGGGTCACGAAGCGATCCTGCGCCGTGGCCTCCACGTTCGACGAGAAGGTGGAATGGGAACGGCAGGCGTCCAGCAGCTCCTGAGAAAAGCTGTGCTGATAGATCGCGTCGTCGTCGTTGAGGATCACGCCGGCCACCAGCTCCAGCGTGTAATTCTGCGTGGGCGTCAGCAGATAGGCCACCGGGTGCTGGTCGTAGTAGCTCTGCTTTTTGTAGTTGGTCATCTCGCCGAACATGTTGCCCGACTTCATATTGTGGCCGAAGATCAGCGTGTTGGCGTCGGAAAAATCGGCGTGATTGAGATAATCCATGAAAATGGTGCCGTTGAGGTTATAGTCGCCGTTGAGCAGCCGGTGGAGATAGTAGTCGTTGTCGGCGGCCTGGACGATGGGGTAGTTGAGGCGGGTGTCGGGGACATAGAGCCAGGCCACGATGTCCTTGTTGACCGCTTTCATGGCCTCAAAATCCACGGCGATGGGGGCCTGCTCCACAGCGGCAGAGGAATCGCCGGTCTGCGCCGGAACCACCTGCATGTACTGCTTGACCTCCTCCGTGTCCGTCTGGCTGCGTTTCTGTTCGAGAAAATAGGTACCCACCTTGTAGGCGGAAAAAAGGAACACACCGGTCAGGATCGCCAGCGCGGCATAATAGAGTACTTTTTTCATCAGGCCCCTCCTTTTCCTGTTTTTTTGCATTATACCAGTCTTTTGTTTCCTTTTCAACCCTGCCGCGGCGGGAAGCGCCTTATGTTTTTGCTTTACTTCCCGCAGACGATGGGGTAAAATAAGGCCAAAAGCAGAAAGGAGCAGCACATATGATTTTCTTCAACAGCGACTATCTGGAGGGCGCCCATCCGGCGGTGATGGCAAAGCTGACGGAAACCAATATGCAGCAGTCCATCGGTTACAGCTGCGACCCCTATTGCGACGCCGCACGGCAGCGGATCCGCGAGGTCTGCGAGGCGCCGGAGGCCGCGGTCCATTTTCTGGTGGGCGGCACCCAGACCAACACCACGGTGATCGCCTCCGTTCTGCGCCCCCATCAGGGCGTCCTGACGGCGGTGTCCGGCCATATCAACAACCATGAAACCGGCGCCATCGAATCCACCGGCCACAAGGTGCTCTCCCTCCCCAGCGACAACGGCAAGATCACGGCCCGGCAGGTGGAGGAATACTACCTCTGGCAGCAAAACGACGAGAGCTTTGAGCATATCGTGCAGCCCGGCATGGTCTATATCTCCCACCCCACCGAGGGCGGCACGCTGTACACCAAGGCGGAGCTGACGGAGCTGTCGGACACCTGCCGCAAATACGCTCTGCCCCTGTTTCTCGACGGCGCACGGCTGGGCTACGGCCTGATGGCGGACGGGACGGACGTGACGCTGCCGGACATCGCCAGACTGTGCGACGTGTTCTACATCGGCGGCACCAAGGTGGGCGCGCTGTTCGGCGAGGCGGTGGTCATCATGAACCCGGCGCTGAAAAAGGACTTCCGCTGCATCATCAAGCAGCGGGGCGGCATGCTGGCCAAGGGCCGCCTGCTGGGCATACAGTTCCTGACTCTGTTCACGGACGGACTGTACGAAAAGATCTCCCGCCACGCCGACGAGATGGCTTACCAGATCCGGGACATCTTCGCTTCCCAGGGCTACCCCTTCCTGTTCTCCTCCCCCACCAACCAGCAGTACCCCATCATGCCGGATGCGGAGCTGGCGATCCTGGGCCGGGACTTCGGCTGCGAATACTGGACGCGGGTGGATGAAACGCACTCCGGCGTCCGCTTCTGCGCCAGCTGGGCCACCACCCAGGAGCAGGTGGACGCGCTGCGCAGGGCGGTCAACGCGCTGCACGCATAAAATACGGGCGATTTCGGCGGACTCCGGGCATTGGATGACCCGGAGCCCGCTTTTTACCCAAAAGAGCCCGTCAGATCGGGTATTGCGGCAAAGGGGCCTTTCTTTCGCCTTGACTTTTGGCAGACGTGCGTTTATCATAAAGCGGAATGAAACGGAGGCGGCATATGGAATATCGGCAAGAATTGCAGGCAGCGGAAGCGCTGCTGCGGCAGGAGGGCCTGCTGGCAGCCGGGAGCGGCAGGTCGGCGTGCATCACGGGCCTGTCCAACAATTCGCAGGCGGCGAAAGCGGGCGATCTCTTCATCTGCAAAGGGTACGGGTTCAAGCCGTCTTATCTGCAGATGGCGGCGGAACGCGGCGCCGTCTGTTACCTGGCGGAAGAAGCGGTGGAAGGCGCCTGCCTCCCGTTCCTTCGCGTCACGGACGTCCGCAAGGCGCAGAGCGTGCTGGCCCGCTGGTTTTACGGGGTTCCCTCTTCGTCTTTTGTCCTCACGGGCATCACGGGCACCAAAGGCAAGACCACCACGGCGTTTGATCTGCAGGCGATCCTCAGCGCCTATGCGGGCCGGCCCACTGGCCTCATCTCCACGGTGGAGCGCTTCGTGGGGGACGAGCATCAGCCCTCGCACCTGACAACGCCGGAATCGCTGGATCTGCAGCAGCTTTTCGCCCGGGCGCGGGACAACGCGCTGCCCTATGTGACCATGGAGGTTTCCTCCCAGGCCTACAAGGTGGACAGGGTCTACGGTCAGTTTTTTGATTTCGGCATCTTCCTCAACTTCGGCGCGGATCACGTCAGCCCCCGGGAACATCCCACGGTGGAGGACTACCTCTGCTGCAAGCTGCACCTGATGGAAAACTGCCATACGGCGGTGATCTGCCGGGAAACGGCATACTTCGACCGGGTATACGCCGCGGCGTCGCAGCACGCGCAGAAGGTGCGCCTGGTGGGCATCGAGCGGGACGACTGCGACTATATTGCGCGGAACATCAAAAAGGAAACCTTCGGTTTTTCCTTTGAGGTGCAGGAAAAGGGCCGCGCGGAAACGTTCACCTTCCATCTGCCCCAGGAGGGGCGGTTCAACGTGGAAAACGCGCTGGCCGCCATCGCGGTGGGCCGTGAGGCGGGGGTCCCGCTGTCGGTCATGGCGCCGGCGCTGGAGGCGCTGCGCGTGCCGGGCCGGATGAACATGATCACGGGCGCCGGGCTGCGGGTGCTGGTGGACTACGTTCACAATCGGCTGAGCTTTCAGGCCGTGTTCGACAGTCTGAAGAAGGACTACCCCGGTGCGCCGCTGTATGTGGTGGCGGGCGCCCCCGGCGAACGGGCGGAGGCCCGGCGCGACGACATCGGTTCGCTGTGCGGCGCCAACGCGGCGCGGGTGATCTTCACCTCCGACGACCCCGGTTTTGACGATCCCATGGCCATCTGTCAGCGGATGGCGCGGGCCGCGGCCGACAGCGGCAGCGCGCAGGTGGACATTGTCATCGACCGCACGGCGGCGGTGGAACAGATCATCCGGGAAGCGCCGGACGGCGCGGTGATCGTGCTGGCGGGCAAGGGCCATGAAGTGACCCAGCGTGTCCGCGGACAGTACGAGCCCTACGAATCCGACGCGGTGGTGGCGCGCCGCGCGCTGGCGGCACGGGAGGCTTCCCACCGGTAAAAAATACCGAACGGCACCTGACGGTCCTCTTTTGAGGCTGCCGGGTGCCTGTTTTTTGTCCTTGCGCCGGGAAGCGCGGGCTTCCGTCGGCCGCACGGCGGTTGGACTCTCCGGAAAACGCCGGGCGGCGCCTCCCGCGCACCCCCCCCACCAAAAAACGCCCCAAATGACGCCCAAACCCAGGATCGCACCCCTCAAAACACCGCCTTTCCGCCCCCGTTTTTTCGCGCCTCTACCTACCCTTCGTTTCTACTGACAGATATCTCTTTTCGTAGAATAATAATAATATTAATATTATTTTTTATAAATAAGTATCACCCCCGATTTTGGCTGTTTTTACCCGATTTTTCCGCCTCAGGCACGGCAGCAGAACCACCCCTCATACCCTATGCGAAAAAAAGGCCGACTGTTGTACACTTCTGTGCAACAGCCGGTCTAACTTTTATCAAAATTTTTGCTAAGGTAGAACCGCCCTTTTCTGTTCCGGCAGTCCCCCTCCTTCGGCAGTCTTTACTTCTCCAGCAGCAGCTCCGCGATCTGCACCGCGTTGGTGGCCGCGCCCTTGCGGATCTGATCGCCGCAGCACCAGATGTTCAGGCCCCGGGCGTCGGTAAGGTCGTCCCGGATGCGGCCCACGAACACCGTGTCCTGATCGCTGGTATCCAGCGGCATGGGGTACTTTTTGTTGACAAGATCGTCCACCAGACGGCAGCCCGGCGCCTTGGCAATCAGCTCCCGCGCCTGCGCCACGGACACCTTTTCCTTTGTCCTGACAAGCAGCGACACGCTGTGGCTGCGCACCACCGGCACACGGACGCAGGTGCAGCTGACGGCGAGCTCCGGCAGGTGCATGATCTTGCGGCCCTCGTTTTGCATCTTCATCTCCTCGGAGGTGTAGCCCTCGAAGGCCTCGCCGCCGATCTGGGGGATCACGTTGTAGGCGATCTGATACTGGAACACCCGCGGAACGACGGGTCTTCCCTCCCGCAGCGCCTCCACCTCCTCCATCAGCTCGATGGGACCGCCGGCGCCCGCGCCGGAGGTGGCCTGATAGGACGAGGCGATGATGCTTTCAATGGGGCTGGCGGCATTGAGGGCGTTGATGGCCACAAGGGAAACGATGGTGGTGCAGTTGGGGTTGGAGATGATGCCCTTGTGCTTTTTCACATCGCCCGGATTGATCTCCGGCACCACCAGAGGCACGTTGGGGTCCATGCGGAAGGCGCTGGAGTTGTCCACGAACACCGCGCCCGCCTTCACGATGGCAGGCGCAAAGCGCTTGGCGATGTCGTTCTCCGCCGCGCCCAGCACGATGTCCAGCCCTTTAAAAGCGTCTTCGCACGCCAGCTCCACCCGGAGCTTCCGGCCGTTCCACTCCAGCTCCTTGCCCACGGATTTCTCGCTGGCCAGCAGGTGCAGCTCACTCACCGGGAACTGCCGCTCCGCCAGGATCTTCATCATCTCGCGGCCCACCGCGCCCGTCGCGCCCAAAATCGCCACTTTATACTGTTTCATGTAAGGTTCCCTCCCTGTTATGTTTGATTTTCTTATTTCACAAAGCTGTCGTACAGCACCCGGATGGCGCGGGCGAAGTCCTTGTTGTCCACGCCCACGATGATGTTCATCTCCTCCGGCCCCTGGGTGATCATGCGGATGTTGATGCCGTTTTCGCCCAGCGTGGCAAAGATTTTGCCCGAAATGCCGGGTTTGAAGGCCATCTTCCGGCCCACGGCCGCCACGATGGCGATGTTCTCCGTGACCTTGATCTGGTCGGGGTGAAGCGCCTTCTGCACGTCCGCGATCATGGCGTACTGGCATGACGCGATCTTGTCGGACGCCACCACCAGCGACACGTTGTCAATGCCCGACGGCAGGTACTCCACGGAGATGCCGTAATGATCGAACACCTCCAGGATCCGCCGCAGCACGCCCACCTCGGAGGACATCCCGCTCTTGGTAACGGTGATGACGGAGAAGTTCTTGCGCCCGGCGATGCCGGTGATGAAGCGGTGGGGCGCCTCCTCCAGATCCTCGAAGGACTCCATGATCATGGTGCCGGGATGCTCCGGCTCGTTGGTGTTGCGGATGTTCAGGGGAATGTTCTTCTCCCGCACCGGGAAGATGGTGCCCTCGTGCAGCACCTGCGCGCCCACATAGCTCAGCTCCCGCAGCTCGGAGTAGGTCACCCGCTCGATGGGCCGGGGATTCTCCACGATCTTGGGATCGGCCATGAGAATGCCGGACACGTCCGTCCAGTTTTCGTACACATCCGCGTCCAGCGCGGCCGCCGCCAGCGCCCCCGTGATGTCACTGCCGCCCCGGGAGAAGGTCTTGATGCTGCCGTCGGGCATGGTGCCGTAGAAGCCGGGGATCACCACGCTGCGCCCGTCCGCGGCGTGGCGCAGCGCCTCGTAGCTGGCGTCGCGGTCCACGGTGCCGTCAAACTTGAATTTCAGCCACAGCTCGGCGTCCAGAAAATCGTACCCCAGATAGTCCGCCATCAGCCGCGCGGCAAAATACTCGCCCCGGGACACCAGCTCGTCCTGGGAAATACCCTTGTCCATCTTCGCCCGCAGTGTTTTGAGTTCCGACTCCAGATCCGTGGAAAGCCCCAGCTCGTCCCGGATCTCCAGATACCGCCCCGCGATCATGGAAAACACGTTGTCGCAGGACACGCCGTACGTCAGATGCGCGTGGCACAGATACAGCAGATCCGTGATTTTGTGGTCCTCCCTGCACCGCTTGCCGGCCGCGGAAACCACCACCACCCGCCGGGAGGGGTCCGCCGTCACGATGGATTTCACTTTTTCAAACTGCTTGGCGTCCGCCATGGAGGACCCGCCGAACTTTAAAACCTTTAACATGCTCTTTTGTTCTCCTTTTTCCTTTCAAACACGAGCAGGGCGGTCTTTGCTCCGGCGTTTCCGTTCCGCCCGGGAAACCGGTGAAAAGTCCCTCGTCTGTCTTTGCCTGAAAAACACTTGCTTTTTGGTTGGGAACAGTGTATCATAGTGTCAGTTAAAATGCAAGAAAAAGATAGGAGCAATTTGTATGAAATACCAAAGCACCCGAAGCGGCGCCGCCAAGGTCACGCCGGCCTGCGCCGTACTGCGGGGTCTGTCGCCTGACGGAGGGCTGTATATGCCGGAGGCATTTCCCGCCTTCGACTGGCAGCACACGCTGGAAAAAGACGCGCGCGGCATGGCCGCCGCCATTCTTTCGGCACTTCTGCCGGACTTTCAGGATATGGAAGAGCTGGTGGCGCGGGGCTACGCGGGCAAGTTTGAAACAGAGGAGCTGACGCCGCTCGTGAACGTGGGCGATCGATATGTGCTGGAGCTGTATCGCGGGCCCACCAGCGCTTTCAAGGATGTGGCGCTGTCCATGCTGCCACAGCTCATCACGGCGGCCCGGGCCCGGGAGGGGCAAACGGAAAAAACGCTGATCCTCACCGCCACCTCCGGCGACACGGGCAAGGCGGCGCTGGAAGGCTTCCGCGACGTTCCCGGCACGGGCATCATCGTGTTCTACCCCGACGGCGGCGTGTCCGCCGTGCAGAAGGCCCAGATGGTGACGCAGGAGGGCGGCAACGTCTGCGTGTGCGCCGTGCGCGGCAACTTCGACGACGCCCAGACCGGGGTGAAGCAGGTGTTCGCCGCGTGCGAAGCGGGCGACCTGCTCCGGGGCACGGGCATGAAGCTCTCCTCCGCCAACTCCATCAACATCGGGCGTCTGGCGCCCCAGGTGATGTATTATTTCAAGGCCTACGCCGACCTTTTGAAGGCCGGGCGCATCGCTTTGGGCGACAAGGTGCATTTCGTGGTGCCCACGGGCAACTTCGGCGATATTCTGGCGGGCTATTTCGCCGGGCTCCTGGGACTTCCCGTGGGGCGGCTGGTGTGCGCCTCCAATGAAAACAACGTTTTGACGGAATTCCTCTCCACCGGCGTGTACGACCGGCGCCGCCCCTTCCACAAGACGCTCTCCCCCTCCATGGACATTCTGGTGTCCAGCAATCTGGAGCGGCTTTTGTACCTGCTCTCCGGGCAGGACGGGACCTATGTGGCGGCGCTCATGGAGCAGCTGCAAAAGGACGGCCGCTATCAGGTCACGCCGGAGATCCTGGCGAAGATCAAAGAAGCGTTCGGCTGCTTCTGGTGCGGCGACGAGGAAACCGAGGCGGTGATCGGCCGGGTGTGGCGGATGCATCACTACCTCTGCGACACCCACACCGCGGTGGCCTGGGCGGCAGCGGAGCAGTTCAGCCCCCGGGACAACGCGCCGGTGGTGGTACTGTCCACGGCGTCGCCCTACAAGTTCCCCGCGGCGGTGCTTTCGGCGCTGGGCAAGGAACCGGGCGAGGACGAATTTGCGATGATGGACCGGCTGCACGACCTCACGGGCGTGCCGGTGCCGAAGAATCTGTCGGGCCTGCGGGACAAGGCGGTCCTCCACCGGGACGTCATCGGCAGGGATGAAATGCTCTCCTATGTGCTCAAAAGAGCGGGGGAGGCGTCATGGTAACGGTACGGATCCCCGCCACCACCGCCAATATCGGCCCGGGCTTCGACTCCTTCGGCTGCGCGCTGGCGCTTTACAACACGCTGTCCTTTGAAGAAACACCCGGCGGCCTCGTGTTCGAGGGCTGCGACGAGGCGTACCGGACGGCAGACAATCTGGCGGTGGTGGCCTACAGGGCCGTCATGGATGCGCTGGGTCTGCCCATGCCGGGGCTGCGCGTGGGCATTCAGGCGGACATTCCCATCTGCCGGGGACTTGGCTCCTCCGCCGCGCTCATCGCGGGAGGCGCCGCGGCAGCCAACACCCTTCACGGCGGCACGCTGTCGCTTTTGGATCTGCTGGGCATCTGCAACGCCATCGAGGGCCACCCCGACAATCTGGCCCCCGCCCTGCTGGGCGGGATGACCGCCTCGATGGTGGTGGACGGCCGGGCCTGGGCCGAGAGTTACCGCGTCCATCCCCGGCTGCGGTTCACGGCGCTGATCCCGGACTTTGAGCTCAGCACGCATCTGGCACGGGAAGCGCTGCCCAAAAAAGTGCCTTTTGCCGACGCCGTGTTCAATATCTCTCACGCGGGCGTGCTGCTCAAGGCTTTGGAAAACGGCGACGAGGACGTGATCCGTCTGGCGCTGGACGACCGGCTGCACCAGCCCTACCGCGGCAAGCTGATCCCCGGCTATCTGCCGGTGCGGGCGCTGGCGCTGGAGTGCGGCTGCACGGCGTTCTGCATCTCCGGCGCGGGCCCCACGCTTTTGTGTCTGTCCTTTGACGACGCCTGGGAGGCGCCCTTCCGCGCGCAGATCGGGAAGATCCCCGGCCACTGGCGGATGCTTTCGCTGGCCGTCGATCATCAGGGCGCACAGATCGTTTCCCGGTAAAAAGCGTCATATAGTGCGCTTTTAATTGAACATATGATGTGAAAATAAGACCGCTGCGTGGTGTAGCGGTCTTATCTCGCCTGACGGTCTTATGAAGGGGACGCGGCTCTCCTGCAGCAGCGGCCGGGCTTTCGGCAGCGGAGGTGCCGCTGCGAGGTGATGGTCCGGCCCTCCGGAGCGGGCCGCTTTTGTCGGCCGGGGCGGCGCGGACGGGCGGCGCGGACGGCCTGCGCGGACGGGGGCGGCCGCCGCACGGAAGCTCGCGCCGGCAAAACGCCCGCGGTCTGAAAGGCGCCCGGCGCCTTAGAGCTTTCGCGCCTCCGCGCTGCAGATCCGCAGCCGGACATGCTTCTCCGCCGCCGCTTTCATTCCCTCCCGGATCAGAAAATCCCGGTTTTTCTCCAGCTGGCGGCAAACGAACTCGTCCCGCTGCTCCTGCGTCATCTTCTCAAGAATGGATTTCACAATTCCCTCCGCCATGGCAGGATTTTTGCTCAGCATGCTCCCCAAAATACCGCCCCGGTCGATCTGGTCCGTCATCAGCGGCACCAGGTACTCCGCAAGGGAAAAGTAGTCGATATCGTCCAGCCGGACAGTCAGTTCGATCATACGGATCTCCTTCTCTCTTTTTCTGCATCGCTTTCCTGAAAAAAGACAGCGCCGGAAATTCCGGCGCTGTCCCTGCAAACAGAGAAACGCAGCGTTACGCCTTGGGGCCGGCCTTGACCACGTCTTCGCTCATGTGGGTGTACTTCCTGAAGTTCTCCACAAAGCTCCTGGCCAGCTTCTCGCAGCTCGCCTTGTACGCAGCCTTGTCCTCCCAGGTGTTCTCCGGGATCAGCAGCTCGGAGGGGACGCCGGCGATGGAGGTGGGCACCTGCACGCCGAAGGTGGGATCGGTGACGAACTCGCTCTGCTCGATCGCGCCGGTAAGCGCCGCCGTGACCATGGCGCGGGTATAGCTCAGCTTCATGCGCTTGCCCGTGCCGTTCCAGCCGGTGTTCACCAGATAGACCTTCGCGCCGGATTTTTCCACCTTGTCAGCCAGCATGCCGGCATAAATGGAGGGGTCCAGCGGCAGGAAGGGCGCGCCGAAGCAGGTGGAGAAGGTGGGCACAGGCTCCTTCACGCCGATCTCGGTGCCGGCCACCTTGGAGGTGAAGCCGGAAACGAAGTAGTACATGGCCTGGTTCTTGTCCAGCTTGGAGATGGGAGGCAGCACGCCGTAAGCGTCGGCCGTGAGGAAAATGACCGTCTTGGGCACGCTGGGGGACATGCCGGACAGCTCCGCGTTGGGGATGTACTCCACGGGATAGCCCACGCGGGAGTTGATGGCCAGCGAGTCGTCGTCAAAGTCGAATTCCCGGGTGTCGGGGTCCATCACCACGTTTTCCACCATCGAACCGAAACGGATGGCGTTGAAAATCTCCGGCTCGCCCTCGGGACTCAGGTTGATGCACTTGGCGTAGCAGCCGCCCTCGAAGTTAAAGACGGAGTCGTCGGCCCAGCCGTGTTCGTCGTCGCCGATGAGCTTGCGGTTGGGGTCGGCGGACAGAGTGGTCTTGCCGGTGCCGGAGAGGCCGAAGAACACCGCGGAGTCGCCGTGGGTGCCGATGTTGGCGGAGCAGTGCATGGGGAACACGCCCATCTTGGGCAGGACATAGTTCATCACGGAGAACACGGACTTCTTGATCTCGCCTGCGTACTGGGTGCCGCAGATCACCACCAGATGGGCCTCGTAGTCCACCAGAATGGCGGCCTCGCTGCGGGTGCCGTCCCTTTCGGGAATGCACTTGAAGCCGGGTGCGGCAATGATGGTATAGTCCGCGGCAAAGCCCTCCAGCTGTTCCCCGGTGGGGCGGCGCAGCAGCTGGTGGATAAACAGGTTCTGGGACGCCAGCTCGTTGACGATGCGGAAGCTCTTGGTATACTTGGGATCGGCACCCGCAAAGCCGTCAAAGATAAAGACTTCTTTGTTCTGCAGATAGGCGGTGACCTTTGCGCAGATGGCGTCGAATTTCGCCTTTTCGATGGGGCGGTTCACCTTGCCCCAGGCAATGTCGTCATGGACGGCAGGGGTATCCACAATAAACTTGTCGTCGGCGCTGCGGCCCGTATATTTACCCGTTTTCACCACCAGCGCGCCCGTGTTGGACAGCATGCCCTCACCGCGGCGCAGCGCGTGTTCGGTCAGTTGGGCCGGCGTCAGATTGCGGTAAACAGCAGCGGTATTGATAATGCCCAGTTTTTCCAATCCATAGGTTTCCATGATAGATCCTCCTGTTCATGTTTTCAGTCGCTATGAAGATTAACGTTTATTATACCATAGCCCGCTTGTGATTTGGTGAACAATTCAAAATATTTTTTATTCTATCGATACTAATATTTTTTTATTTTTCACCGGTGCCGAAGCGGCCGTCACCGCAGGAGGATGCGCGCTCCTTCGCTGTACGAAGAAACGGTGCCGATGCGCTGGGCGCTGGGCACGGCGGCCCGCAGCGCCGCAAACAGAGCGTCGGCATCGCCCGGGTGAACGGCGATCAGGAGCCCGCCGGAGGTCTGGGGATCGTAGAGAAGGTCCTGCCGCGCCAGCTCCGTGTCCCCCGCGTCCACGCCGCATTCGGCAAAGGAGCGGTTGCGGTACATGCCCGCCGGCAGCACGCCCATGCGGGCGAAGGTCAGCGCCTCGCCGATGAGATCCATATCGCCGGGGTGCAGGGTGATCTGCACATTGCTGCCCTGCGCCATCTCGTAGCAGTGACCCAAAAGGCCGAAGCCCGTGACGTCGGTGCAGGCGTGTACGCGGTAGGGCACCATCGCGTCCCGGGCGGACTTGTTCAGCGTGGTCATAAGGCGGACGGCCAGCGCCGTCCCTTCTTCGGAGCAGAGCCCCGCCTTGCCCGCCGTGGTCAGCACGCCGATGCCCAGGGGCTTTGTCAGAAACAGCACGTCGCCGGGCTGCGCGCCGCTGTTGGTCAGCACCCGGTCGGGGCGCACGAAGCCCGTCACGGCCAGCCCGTACTTGGGCTCGTCGTCAAAAATACTGTGGCCGCCGGTGATGAGCGCGCCCGCCTCGTAGACTTTGTCGTAGCCGCCGCGCAGGATCTGGTGGACGGCCTCGCTGTCCATCTTCTCCGGCACGCACATGATGTTCAGCGCCAGCTTCGGCTCGCCGCCCATGGCGTACACGTCGGAGAGCGCGTTGGCGGCGGCGATCTGACCGAAAAGGTAGGGGTCGTCGGCGATGGGCGGGAAAAAGTCCACCGTCTGCACCAGCGCCAGTTCGTCCGACAGGCGGTACACCGACGCGTCGTCGCTCTTGTCAAAGCCCACCAGCAGGTTGGGATCGTGATGCACCCTGATGTCGCCCAGGAGCTGCGCCAGCATGCCGGCGCCCACCTTGGCCCCGCAGCCGGCGCACTTGGCCAGTTTTGTCAGTTTCACATTTTCTTCCATGATCGTATCCTTTCTCCGCCCTGCGCTTTATCTTTCTTCCAGCGCCCCGGTGAGGGCCAGCACCGCCTCCAGCACGCCGCCGCCGACGGCCAGCGCCTTGTCGGAGGCCTGATAGCAATACTCCGCCCGGCAGCGGGGGTCCACGTCGCCGCTCTTCATCCCCCTGTACACCGGCGTTCCGTCGGCCAGGATGCCCCGGAGAACGCCGTCGATGGTGCAGCGCATGGGTTCTCCCGCCACAGTGCCGGCCACGTCGCCGGCGTGCACCGCCGCGCCGATGTCCAGTACCTGATGAAAGACGCCGTCCGCCGGCGCGCGCAGCACGCGCTCTCCGGCAAAACCGCCGATGAGGCCGGGAATGTTGGTGTTGGGAATGGGTTCCCCCTCCGTGATGACCCGCCCCAGCGTGTGGCCGCGCATGGTTTCCACCACGGCGTGGCAGTCCTTCCCGGCGCAAAAGCCGGGCCCCACGCCGATGACCGCCGGCGCGTCGGTGATGCGGGTGCCCAGGTTCCGTTTGGCCAGGATCGCGTCCACCACCGCGTCGGGCCGCAGCGCTTCCCGGCACAGACACCCGGGGTCGGCCAGCACGGGAACGCAGTGCTGCGCCCAGACGCCCTCCGCCTCCTCCGGCGCGTGGATATGCACCGCGGTCACGTCCTCCACCGCGGCACGGCCCAGCACAATGGCCTGAGAAAAACACACCGTCCGCCGGATGGCCGTGGGCCGGGGCAGATCCGTCATCACCACGCGGATATGAGCGCGCCACAGCCGCAGCGCGATCCCCGTGGCAATGTCCCCCGCTCCTTTAATCAACACCTTCAAAGCAAAGCGCCTCTCTTTCGTTCTTCTTTCAAGAGGATAACATTTTCCGTAAAAAGCGTCAAGACTGACCGTTGACGATTTTCCCCGCAACTGCTACAATAGGGATATGGAAAAGAAAATTACCTACAAACTCACCGTGCGTCTGTTCACGGAGGAAAAATGTTTCGGGCCGGGCGTGGCCATGCTCCTGCATCGGGTGCAGGAGTATCATTCCCTGCGCGCTGCGGCGGCCTCCCTCTCCATGGCCTACTCCAAGGCGTGGACCATTTTGAAGAATGCGGAGCGTCTGATGAACTGCCAGCTTCTCCTCTCCACCACCGGCGGCCGCCACGGCGGCGGCGCCACGCTGACGGACGAGGCCGTGGCTCTTCTGGCGGCCTACGACAGTTTTTGCAGCGACCTCTCCGATTACGGCGAACAAATCTTTGAGGAAAAATTCGCCTACTTCATCGACAAGCTGTAAAGCATACGGAGCGGGCGGCTCCGGCGAGCGCCTGCGGAGGACACGCGGCGGTGAGCGGCCTGCGGAGGTCGGCGGCACCCACAGACGGTGAAAGCCTTCCGGTCACTTGCGGTTCGGCAGCGTCCCCTGCGGAGGAGCGCCTGCCTTACGGAAAACAGCACATCCCGGACAAATACTTTGTCCGGGATGTTTTTTTGTCTTTTCGCGTCGTTTTCTCGCTCTCCGACCGTATAGCCCTCCTGCCGGCGTCTTCCTGCCACACCGGCGCGTCCGGTTTGCAGCGGCGGGACGGAGGGGCGCGGCGAAGGCGGAGGAGCACGGGGCGGCGCTCCTCCGTTCAGATGACGTAGTCGCCCGCCGTGGGATTCTCCATCAGGTCGGCCACGGTGATGCCGTCGAAATAGGCGCGGGTCATCTCGTTGAACCTGGTCCACATGGGCAGCGTCTTGCAGGCGGCGGCCCGCGGACACGGCGCCGCCCCGCAGGCAAGGCAGGCCACCGGCGCCAGATCGCCTTCCGTCAGACGGAGGATCTCGCCCACCTTGTACGCCTCGGGCTCCCGGCTGAGCCGGTATCCGCCGCCCTTGCCGTGCATCCCGTCGATGAGTCCGTTCTTCGTCAGCACCGGCAGAATCTTTTCCAGATATTTCAGGGAGATCTCCTGCCGCTCGGCCACGTCCTTCATGGGGATATAGCCCCCGCCGCGGTGTTCCGCCAGGTCGATCATCACCCGCAGAGCGTACCGGCCTCTTGTGGAAATCATCATTGGTCCTCACCTCGTTGCCTGTATGATACCACCGCGCCGCGTCCGACTCAAGTGTTTCTTTTTCCCCCCCCGCTTTTCAATTCACCGCGTCGGCGGCGCGCATGGCCAGGATCGTCCGGCCGATCAGATCGTCCAGCTCCCAGCCCAACATATTCGCGCCGCGCTGAATCACCTCGCGGGAGCAGCCGGCGGCAAAATTGGCGCTTTTATACTTCTTTTTGACGGATCTGACCTCCAGATCCGAAACGCTTCCGGATGGACGCAGCAGCGCCGCCGCACCAATCAGTCCCGTCAGCTCGTCCACGGCGTAAAGTACCTTTTCCATCTGATGCTCCGGCCGGACGTCCACCGTCAGGGCATAGCCGTGGCTGGCCACCGCGTGGATGAGCCGTTCGTCCGCACCGCGCCGGCGCAGGATCTCCTGCTCCTTGCGGCAGTGCTGGGCGGGAAAACGCTCAAAATCCAGGTCGTGAAGCAAACCCACGTTGCCCCAGAACGTTTCCTCCGTTCCATAGCCCAGTTCCCGGGCAAAATACCGCATCACGCCCTCCACTGTCATCGCGTGCCTGATATGAAACGCATCGCAGTTGTACTCCCTGAACAGGGCCAGTGCCTCTTCGCGCGTCATCTCCATTTTGTTCGCTCCTTTCATCAAAAGAGCCGGCAAGCTGAAACGCTTCAGCTCACCGGCCCGTGGGTGTCAATCCGCGAAAAGCGGGGTGGACAGATACCGGTCGCCGGTATCCGGCAGCAGCGCCACAATGGTCTTGCCCTCGTTTTCCGGCCGTTTGGCCAGCTCGATGGCCGCCCAGACCGCGGCGCCGGAGGAGATCCCCACGAGGACGCCCTCCCTGCGGCCGATCGCGCGGCCCGTTTCAAAGGCATCGTCGTTGGACACGGCCACCACCT
>Ga0183095_11187_pt1 | contig 26687 bp, 24 predicted proteins | sample BioMet4_FD_130346 | JGI IMG/M metagenome (GOLD analysis project Ga0183095, IMG submission 130346) | Microbial communities from bioreactor (seeded with sewage sludge) at LBNL, California, USA - Biofuel metagenome 4 (v2) (version 3) | ecosystem: Engineered > Bioreactor > Anaerobic > Unclassified ...
GAGTGGCGCGTCAAATTCCCGGGCCAGCATATTGGTATAAGCGTTGCCGGTTCGGGAGGCGCAGCCGCCCTGTGTGATGGAAGACCCGTAGAACCCCAACGGCAGCGGCAGGGCAAAAGGGGAGGGCGCTTCGAGCCGGGCGTCCGGCGCCAGCCCGATTTCGAGGTGTTTGACGCCGCCGTACAGCGGCAGATAGAGCGTCCATTCCCGCATGGCGTCGGGGGAAAGGTTGTCGGCGGGCAGCGCTTCGACGCGCAGGGCGCCGCTGTCCGGCATGACCGATTTCAGATATTGCTTGCCCGGACCGGCGCCGAGGTACAGATCGAATCCGGCGCTGCCGTTGCGGGGCATATGGTTCATGTCGGCCGGGTCGCGGAGTTCGGCGCGGACGGCGATCTGCGGGGAGTCGGTTCGGAAACGAATCATGCCGCCGCTGGTGTTCCAGGCGAGATACTGCAGGGCCGGGCTGCTTCTGGCCATGACGTTTTTCGGCAGTCGGCAGAGTTGCTGCTCCTGTCGGTACCACCCGAATCCGGAGAGTTCGAACGGCGGTTGCAGCGCGTTGATAAAGTTCAGTTGACGTCCGCCGATTTCCCGGCGTTGAAAGTTGGGATCGATCTGTTCGATGGTTTTATTCATAGTACTCCTGACCTTATTCGAACGGGAATTTTTCTATATTTATAGATAGTCGAACCCGGCTGAATTTGCAAGGCGGAACGGTTTTTTCGAACCCGGCGGAAGTCCCGGCCGATGAATTATTTTGACATTTTTACTTGCAACGCCGGGGATTGATAGTAGATTTTATATTCAATCTGTATTTATAACCTTAGCGTATAACCAAGAACATTGAGGATTTAAATATTTATGAAAAGCACATTGATCGTATCTGCCCTGCTGGTCGGGCTTTCGGCCGTAGCGGGAAATCCGACGCGTAATTTTCCGTTTTTCAAGAGTGCCCAGGCCCCTGCCAACGCCACGGATACCGACGTTTCCGTGTTCCGTTACGACAGTCAGATTTTCAATGCGGCCAACGACTTGCAGAACGATGTGCGGATTTTTGCCGCCGACGGTCAGGAAGTACCGTTCGCCGTCCAGAAAATGACCAAAACCAAGCCGCAGATCGAACATAATCTGGTCCCGGCCACGGTCAAGGCCATCAAGAAGCAGGGCAACAATCTGGTGATTTTCCTGGTGCCGCAGGAACATGCGGGCATGGTCAACGGCATCCAATTGGAAACGCAGGCGAAGAATTTCGAAAAGATGATCTTCACCGATGGCAGCAACGACGGTCGCCGCTGGCACCGGGTGGCGGAACCCCGGCTGTTTTGCGACTATTACGACTATCTGCCGTACCGCAACGACCGGATCGCGTTCCCGCGCTGCAACTATAAAATCTTTCGGCTGACGGTGGTTACCCAGGCGGAAGACAAGCCGACCCCGCTGTTTGCGATGATTCCGGAAGTCAATAAAACCGCCAATCAGAAAGAAACCATCAAGGCGTTCCGGGAACAACCTAATTTCAAGATTGACAAGATCGATTTCATCGTCAGCCGCATCGGTGCTCCGGCGGTCATGCCGATCACGACCGGCTATGCGCTCAACGTGGATTCGCAGCAGGTCAAAGATAAAAATACCGAGTTGATGATCAGCAGCAACCGCGAACCGATCACGTCGTTGCGGATCTCTTCCACCTCCGCCAACTTCGTCCGGACTGTCAATGTTGAGATTCCCGGCGCGCAGCCGGAACAGTGGCAGCCGGTCAGCAGCAGCGGCAGCAACCGGATTTTCTCCTGCGATTTCCCGAGCTTCCAGCGGCGTTCGCTGAATGTGGAAATCCCGGAAACGCGGTCCGCCACCTATCGGGTGACGATCGTCAACAATGACAGCGCTCCGCTGGAAAATATCAAAGTCGAAGCGATCGGACCGGTTTATCGCGGCGTTATGGCTGGCCGGCAGCCGGGCGAACTGAAAGTCTTTTACGGCGGTTCCGGCAATGCGTCGGTCCAGTACGATACCGCCGGCATTCTGGCTAAGATGGACAAGCCGTTCGAAACCACTTACGATCTCGGCGCTCAGGAACCCAACCCCAATTTCAATAAGGGGCTCTCGGCCAAACAGCTTAAGATTCTGCTGGCCGGACTGGCTCTGGTGGTGATTGTGATCATCGGGTTCCTGGTGTTGAAATTCGTCAAAAAAGACGATACCCACGCCGCCACGCCGCCGCCCGCCGCCTAAGTTGTTACGGTAAAATGGACGAGATTATTTATTGCTGCCGGCTGACCGATCACTCCGCCGTTCAGGAGCTGTCCAATGAGCTGCTGACGGCGCTGGAAGTGAATTTCAGTACCTGGTGCGATCGGGAAACCGGCGTGGCGATTCATACCGTTTACTGTGCGGATCAGGCGGATGCCGAACTCCAGAAACAACGGCTGGAAGAAAACTTGCCCGCCTGGCGCGAGCTGGGCCTGGATATCACCGATCTGGAAGTCACGACCATCCGCAAGGAAGACTGGAGCGAAGTCTGGAAGCAGTATTTCCATGTGCTGGAAATTACGCCGAGGCTGATTGTAAAACCGTCCTGGCGGGAATATCAGGCCAAACCGGGGCAGGTGATCGTCGAGCTCGATCCGGGAATGAGTTTCGGGACCGGGCAGCACGCCACGACCAGTTTCTGTCTGAAAATGATCGACCGGCTGGCCGACGGGACGCCGCGGAGTTTTCTGGACGCCGGATGCGGGTCCGGAATTTTGTCGATTGCCGCGTGGAAGCTGGGCTATCGTCCGGTTCATGCGTTCGACTACGACCCGGAAGCGGTGCAGGTGGCGGTGGAAAATCTGACCGCCGACGCGATTACCCGCGAAATGGTCAAGCCGCGGACGGCGGATCTGGCGGAATATGTTTCGCCGCTGCCGGAGGGTTTTGACGTAGTGGCAGCCAATATTCTGGCGCCGGTGCTGATCCGGAATCGGGAAAGAATCAAGACGTTGGTCAAACCCGGCGGACGGCTGATTCTGGCCGGTATTCTGATTACCGAATTCGACGCTGTGGCGATGGCGTTTGCCGAGCTGGGCTTTATTCAGCTGGAAGCCGTCAGCGAAAAGGAATGGCGCGGCGGCTGTTTCCGTCGTGACCGTTAACCGTTACCCGCAGGGAGTCTTGCCATGACGTCATCCGTCCCGCCGATTGCCGTGATTACCGGAGTGTCCAGCGGTTTGGGCCAGGCGATGGCGGCCGCTTTTCGCGGCCACGGAGTTAAGGTGCTGGGTATTTGCCGTTCGCAGCCGACCGTGGAACTGGACGGCTGGCTGGCGGCGGACATCACGGTTGCGGAAGAACGGGAACGGATATTCGACCGGATTCGGCAGGAATACGGTACTGTCGACGTGCTGGTCAACAATGCCGGCCGGGGCAGTTACGCCACCTGGAAAGAACTGTCCGAAGCCGACTTGCGGAACGTGATGGAACTGAATTTTTTTGCGCCGATCGCACTGACCAAATTATTTCTGCCGTTACTGCGTCCGGGACCGGGCACGGTCATCAATATCGCTTCGATTGCCGGTCGGTTGCCGGTGCCTTGCATGGGGGCGTATTGCGCCGGCAAAGCGGCGTGCGCGTGTTTTTCCGAAACGCTGCGGATGGAACTGCGGCGGGACCGGGTGCGGGTGTTGACGGTGATGCCGGGCCGGATCAATACCGGTTTTTCCACTCGGGCGGTGGGGCCGCGTCGTCCGCCGGAAACGCCGGGCGGGGGGAACGCCGACCGGTTTGCGGAACAGGTTTTTCGAGCGTGGCGGAAGGGAAAACGGACGCTGATTTATCCGTGGTGGTATCGGTGGCTGCTGCCGTTGCCGGGATGGCTGCCGGGGTGGTATGAACGGGTCAATACGGCGATGTGGAAGTTGTAATTTTTTTTCGGCCTTCTTGCATTATAGGGGAAATGCATTATCTTTTAGTTAAACTCTGAATTAATTTCAGGCAGTGGGGGTCTATGGAAGAATACGTCATCAAAACGGAAAATCTTACCAAGATTTACGGCCATCTCTTCTGGAAAAAGAAGACGCCCTCGTTGGATAATCTGAACCTGGAGATTCCCCAGGGAACGATTTTCGGCTTTCTGGGCCCGAACGGGGCCGGCAAAACCACAACCATCCGCTTGTTGATGGATTTGATCAAGCCGACAGGCGGCGCCGCCTGGGTTCTGGGGCGGCCGACCGACGATGTCAGAGTGAAGCAGCGGATCGGTTATTTGCCGGACGGTCCGGCGTTCAGTCCCTATCTTAAGGCCAATGAATTTCTGATGATCTGCGCCAAGCTGTTGAAAATTCCTTCCCGCGACCGGAAAAAGCGGATTGCCGAAGTGCTGGAAATCGTCAAGATGTCGGAACACGCCAATTCCAAGCTGGGCGGTTTTTCCCGCGGGATGACGCAGCGGATCGGGATTGCGCAGGCGATTTTGAACAAACCGGAATTGCTGATTCTGGACGAACCGCTGATCGGGTTGGACCCGCAGGGGCGGTTGGACCTGATGAATATTATCGAAATGCAGAAAGAGGCCGGAACCAACGTCTTCTTCTGCAGTCACATTCTTTCCGACGTGGAGCGGATTTGCGACCGGGTGGGCATTCTCTGCCGGGGGCATCTGCTCTGCTGCGGCATTTTGAGCGACATGTTGTCGGAAACCGGCTTCCGGGCGGTGATTCATCCCGGCCACGATGTGCTGATGCAGCAGTTGATGGCCGATGCGACCGGCAGTACGCGGTTGCCGGACGGCGGGTGGGATTTGGCGTTTGCCTCCAGCGAAAAAGTGAAAGGCATTATTTCCAGTTATCTGGAAAAGAATCCCGAATCGATTGCGTGTTTTCCGATCCGCGAAAGTCTGGAAGATTATTTCTTCCGGATGGTGGCACAGGCGGGGCATCAGGAACAGCAGTAGACGACGAGTTTTTTAGTGCTGTAAGTGATCGAAGATACTACAAGAGCGACAAATGAGGAAGGAGAACGGCTATGAATGAGGTGATGGCAATTGCCGGAAGTACATGGCGGAGAATCCTGCGGATGAAGGTGGTTTATTTCCTTCTTCTCTGCGTTTTCGTGTTAATCAGCAGTGCAATCAATTACGACGTGCTTTCATTACAGGAAAACAAACCGTTGATGATCGACGTGTCGCTGGTGTTGAATACGCTGGCGGTGGTGCTGGTAGTGATTGCCATGACGTTTGAAATTCCGCGGGAATTGCGGGAAGGCGTGGCGGCGACGCTGCTGACCAAACCGCTGGGGCGGACGCAATATCTGGTCGGCAAGTGTATCGGATCGATCATTACGGCCGTGGTCATCAGCGTGCTGATCACCATCGGTTTTTTTGTGATTTTCTGGTTGTCGTTCGGCGAATCGGTGGTGCAGTCGCTGCTGGAAGCGCATCTGCTGGTGGCGGCCAGCGCGATTCCGATGTCGGCGATTGCGGTGCTGTTCTCGGTGTTGCTGCCGGAAATGATTACGCCGATTCTGACGGCGATTGCGTTGTGGTTTGCGTTTTCGACGAGCCGCATCCTCGATAGCGGCGTCGGCAAATATTTTTACGGCGGCGTGTTGCCGGACCTCGACTTGTTTAACTTCAAGTCGTTCTCGATGGTTTCCGCGGGCTGGCCTTATTTCGCGCTGGTCGTGATTTGGGGGATCGTGTTCAGCGTGTTTGCGCTGTCGCTGGCCAGTCTGATCTTCCGGTTCAAGGACATCAAGTAACCCGGCAAACGCTTAATCGAGGAGCAATTAAATATATGAAAAAGTCACTGTTTACCCATCTGCTGGTTATGGCGCTGGCAATTTTTGTCGGCTGGAAGCTGGCGATTTCGCTGCATAACCTGCAGGGCGATACGCTCAAATCAAAGAAAATGCTGTCCAACGCCCCGATGGGCGGGTTCCAGAAGTTTGTTTCGGATATCGAATGGATGCAGTTCATCAATTATCTGGGCGGACTGAAGACGATTGACGACCAGAATAAGGACGAAGTGATTAAACGGCTCCAGAAGATTCTCGACTACGATCCCAATTTCTCCAAAGCCTATCATATGGGCGCGTTGACCATTTCCAATGCGTCGCCGCAGAAAGCCGTGGAACTGTTGACCCGGGCCTGTGAAAACGAACAGTTGAAAGACAACTGGCGGATCCCGTTCCTGGCCGGGTTCATTCAGATGCACTATTACGGCGACAAGCCGGACTATGCCGGTGCTCAGTCGTTTTTCCGGAAAGCCATCGAACGTTCCGGCGGCAAACCGGAAGACTATGTGGTCAACTGCTACCTCCGGGCGCAGGCTCGCGCCGACAATATCACCAACAGCAAACTGGGCATGCTGAAAGTCCTCTATAAGGAATGGAAGCGGTCCAACGGCGAAGGCATGGGAATGACGGAACAGTCCGTGGTGCCCAATCTGATGGAACGTTTGATTGCGGCGGCCCGGGAAGCGAAAGTCTCTGCGCCGAACGATCAGGAAGTAATTTCCCTGGTCAATGAAGTTTCTTCCAAACTGCTGGTCGACAAGCATCTGTGCCCCAAGTGTCTGGCGCCGCTGGCGCCGGGCGACAAGTATTGCAGCACCTGCGGGACGAAGGTTCAGGTCTATGGTACCTGTTCCAAGTGTCAGGCGGTGCTGAAAGGCAGATATTGCAGCGTTTGCGGGTTCGATAACGGCAACTAACAGCGATTGGGGCAACCCATGAAGTTGAGTGTCTATGGTGCTTACCTGGCAGTATTGGTTCCGGCATTCTTTGTCTATTTGTATGCGGAATCCATGCTGCGCCAGGGGGCGATATCCAATATCGACGCCAAAAAGTTGAATATTGAAACGGTGGTGGCCGAGTTGCCCGGATCGGTGCGGGATGCGGTCAGCTACCGGATTCACTATGGACAGTTGCAGGATGCGCTCCGTACCGCCAGGACCGATGCGAACCGGGCGCTGGCGTTGTCCAATCTGGCCGACTTCGTCAACAAGCCGGAACAACGGGTTGAATTTTTTCAGCAGGTGCTGTTAAAATACCCGAAACTTCCGGAAGCGGCCCGGGCCTACGCCTTTTTCCTGAATCGGAAAGTGCCGCCGCTCCAGATTACGGTCCCTCAGTTCCAGCGCTATGTGGCCTTGTTCCCGCAACTGGACCAGTATTACATCTGGACCATCGGGCTGGCCCGAATTCGCGAGGATAAGGCGACTGATCTGGAGCAGTTTAACTTTCTGCAGCCGCTCTTGAAGATCAAACCGCAATATCGCGATTATTCCGGACTCTACCGGCAGTTGTCCGACTTGGCCGCTCGGTTGGGTTTGAAGAATGAATACCGGACGGCTTCCGCGCTGGAAGATACCTGTCTGGATCTGCCGATGATGGAAACCCTGCTGGCAAAAGAGCTGGAAAAGAAAATGGCGGCGGATAAGAAAAACGCGAAGGCCAAGGTGCCGGCCGCAGCCACGGACGGCAAGACCGGAACGACAAGTAAAACCGCACAAAAGTAGGCGGGGAGGAAATTATGTTCGGTGTGGCGGAACTGACCATGAAGAAGATCAAGGAACCGGCCTTCCTGATTGTATTCGTGCTGGCTCTGGTGGCGGGCTTCCTGCTGACGGAAGGGACGCCCGGCAACGATGTGACGGTGGAATCCAGCGGCATCATGGGACAATTGCTGGCGTCGCAGAAAGGGTATCCGATTCTCAACAGTTCCGTGGCGGCGATTATTTTCACGCTGTTGATGGCGCTGTTTACCGGCGCGACCGATATTCCGCGGGATATCGAAAGCCGGATGATTATGCTGATTCTCTCCAAACCGATCCGGAAACTCGATTATCTGCTCGGCAAATATTTCGGTTTGCTGGTGTTGTGCATGGTCATTTTCGTGGCCACGGAAGTGACGGTTTTCGGCAATTACTATTTTTCGGTCGGCAAGTGTTATCCGCTGGGGCTGATGATCAAACAGTTTTATCTGTTGCTGGCTTTGTTCCCGTTGCTGGCGATGGTGGTAATGATTTCCTGTTTCGTGCCGGATATCAGCGCGATGATCATCGGCGTGGTCTATGTGATGTTTTCGGCGTCGATGAGTACGATTCCGTTGCTGATTTCGATGTTGCCGAAAAGCATCAGCGGAGGCATCGATGCGTATCTCTTTGTCATTTATTATTTCTTTCCCAATTATCTCTACTATTTTCAGACGTTCAGTACCTGGGGATTGGTGCCGCTGGCCCTGCTGGGTTACACGGTTTCCATCACGGTGATTTTTCTGGCGATCGGGTCGATCCGGCTGAATACCCGGGACCTGATCTGACATGGTGCGGCAGGGTTGGTTGACCGGTCTGTTGTTGCTGACTTTGGGAATAACGGCTGCCGCGGATGTGTTTACGCTCTGGCCGCGGCGCGGTTCCGGTCGCGGCGGCTTGGAAACGGTACAGAATGTCCTGAATGCCGAAACCGTGTTCGACGATCCGGTGGAAGTCAATGGCGCCGAACTGAAACTGCGGACGGCGCTGGTGCGGGATGCCGTGGTCAACTGTTTGCTGAAGTTGAGGACGACTTATCCGCAGGCTGTCTTTGAAGTCGGCGGCGGACTGGTGCGGGTGACCATTCCGCAGGGCGATAAACTCGTTCGGGTCCTGTTGGCGGGCCGGGCGTCCGGCGGACCGGTGATTGTGTTTGGGATGGAGGTTCCGGCGCAGCGGCCCGCGCATTTTGACTGGCCGGCGGAATTGCCGTTGCCGGGCGATGGCCGGCCGGTGGGGTATCAGTATTATCCGAACCGCGGTCTGTGGAGCGGCCAATTCCGGACGGTCCATCCGGCGGCGGCGTTGTCCGAAATGACGGAACGGCTGACGGCGGCGGGTTGGGAGTTGCCGGGCGGCTCCGCGACGGATGAGACCAGTGGCGTGATTCTGATCCGGAAGACGCCGGCGGCCATGGTGACGATCAAAATGTCATCGTCCGGCCTGGGAACGGTGGTGTTGCGGAAGATGTAATAAGGCAACCGAAGTTAACGAGTTACGGAGTGACTGATGAAAGCGCCGCGGAAAAACACATCCGAAAAAACAACGTTGCTGGCGGGAAATTTTTTACGCCGGCGGACCGGCGGGACGCGCTTCCGGTGGTTCGACTTCAGCCGGAAAGGGTGGATTCGACTGCTCCTTGTGGCGGTGGCGGCCTGGCTGTTTTTCGGCTATGTGGCCAGACCGGTCTATATCGATGGCGGCAGCATGTTGCCGACGTATTCCGATCGGGGCGTTAATTTCTGCTGGATGCCGATTTTCTGGTTTCGTTCTCCGCATCGGGGACAGATCGTGATTGCCCGCTATGCGGGCGAGCGGGTGATGTTGCTGAAACGGGTTGTGGCGCTGGCCGGGGAAGAGGTGGAATTCCGCGACGGACAACTGTTGGTGAACGGCAAGGAAGTCAAGGAGCCCTACGTGGTGTTGCCGTGCAACTGGAATCTTCCGCCCCGCCGGGTTGACGACGGTTACGTCTATGTGGTGGGCGACAACCGCAACATGCCGATCGAAAACCATAAATTCGGTCAGCTGGCGGTGAGCCGGATTATCGGAGTGCCGTTGTGGTGAAAAGAACCGGACTGATGATTCTGCTGTTGGCCGTACTGGGTGCTGGCGGCTGGTATTTTTTTCTGCGGTCGACCGATCGGGAAAAAGTGTTGGGACGGTTGAGCGATCTGGCGGAATATGTGACCAAGGCGCCGGGAGAAAAGGGGACCGGATTGCTGCTGAAATCGCAGCTGATCGGAAGACTCTTTGCCGACCACTGCGAAATTTCGGTCGATTTTCATAACTTGTCCGGCACCTACACGCCGGAAGAACTCGGGGCCAATCTGGTGCGTTCCCGACAGTTTGTCGAGACGATTCAGCTTTCTTTCTACGATCCTTCCGTTCGCTTTCCGCAGCCGGACACGGCGCTGCTCGACACGACCGGGCAGGTGTTGGGCAAAGCGAAAAACGGCGACCGTTTCCGGGAAGTTCGGGAACTGGCTTTTACTTTGAAAAAAATCGACGGCAAATGGCGTTTTACCGCCTGCCGCATCCGGGAAGTTCTGCGGAAGTAGACCGTGGCCGAATCTTGAGTGGCGGGGAAGACACGGGGCGCGTAGGAAACCGCGCCCCCCGTTTTTTTCGGAAATTCGTTTGTCTACTTTTTGACGATCTCGTATTTCAGCAGATAGTTGAGATAGGCCGCGTAAGAACTCTTGCCGTAGAACAAGGACAGTTTCTGGACCTGTTCGGCGGATATCCAGCCCTGGCGCCAGGCGATTTCTTCCAGACAGGCGATTTTGAGTCCCTGGCGTTTTTCGATAGTGGCCACGAATTGCGAGGCATCCAGCAGCGAATCGTGGGTGCCGGTGTCGAGCCAGGCGGTCCCGCGGCTCAGCAACTTGACGTCGAGCCGGCCCTGTTCGAGATAAATGCGGTTGACGTCGGTAATTTCCAGTTCGCCGCGCGCGGACGGTTTGACCTGTTTGGCGATGGCGACGATGTCGCGATCATAAAAATAGAGTCCGGTGACGGCATATCGCGATTTGGGCTGCGTCGGTTTTTCTTCAATGGAGAGCGCCTTGCCGGCCGCGTCGAATTCCACCACGCCGTACCGTTCGGGATCGCTGACCGGGTAGGCGAAAACCGTGGCGCCGGGTTCGGCGGCGGCTTCCCGCAGCAGTCCGGCGAACTGCTGGCCGTAGAAAATATTGTCGCCGAGAATCATGGTGCAGCAGTCGGAGCCGAGAAAATTTTCGCCGATCAGGAACGCCTGGGCCAGACCGTCGGGCGACGGTTGAACGGCGTATTGCAGGTCGATGCCCCAGCGGGACCCGTCGCCGAGCAGATGGGTGAAGCGGGGGGTGTCCGTCGGGGTTGAAATCACCAGAATTTCGCGAATGCCGGCCAACATCAGCGCACTCAGCGGATAGAAAATCATGGGTTTGTCGTAGATCGGCAACATTTGTTTGGAAACGGCAATGGTGGACGGATAGAGGCGGGTGCCGCTGCCGCCGGCCAGGATAATTCCTTTGCGCTTCATCTTTCGATCTCCTGAGTTATCCGCCGTTCTGAGCAACCGGGTCGGCGGCAGGGATAAATTACACGAGATTGAGTCAAAGCGCAATCGCCGATGACGTCAAAATGAATTTCCGGGGGAATTTCTCCCGGCGTTTTAGTTTAGGCGCTGTATAAAAATAACCTTTACCTCTGCGTGTTTCTTTCGGTTGTTTTGTGGTTTGCCGATTTGTTACATAGCTGAAGCGATGCGCCGCATCGGCAATTCCCCAAATCATTCCGAAATCATTCACGCATCTTGTAAAGTTTATTTTCAAACAGCTCCTTACTGCCCATCCGGGATATTTTGCTTGGAAAATCTAGATTTATGCGTGGATTATTAAGGTTTTTATCGTGCGGATCGTATATTATAAGAAAAGTTGAATTTTGTTAAGGAATTTCGAATTCATGAATAATCCGATCTATGGCGATGCCCGACGCGATGTCCGCACCCGCCAATATCTTTCCGTTCGACGTATTGTCCTTCAGAGTACCGATAAAAATGCGCCGGAAAACGCCGAATTCTTTCTCGACAATCACGAAATTCAAACGGAGCTGCAGTTGCCGCGCTGTTGCAAACTGCCGCCGGGCGGCTGGCTGGTGCTGGATTTCGGCACGGAACTCAACGGCGGCATCCGCATCGTTACCGGCGTGAACGATGCCCGCATCCGGCGGATGAAGGTCAATTTCGGCGAATCGGTCAGCGAAGCCATGCAGACGCCGAATCAGGACCATGCCATTCATGAGACCGAAATCGATCTGGCGCCGATGGGGAGTACGGAAATCGGCAATACCGGTTTCCGTTTTGTCCGTCTGACGGCTCCGGCCTACGGGGCGCCGATCGAATTGCTCAATGTAGTGGCCGTGGCCATTTACCGCGATTTGGATTACGTGGGAAATTTTCGTTGCAGCGACGACCGCCTGAATCAAATCTGGCAGACCGGCGCTTATACGGTCCATTTGAACATGCAGGACTATATCTACGACGGCATCAAGCGCGACCGTCTGGTCTGGATGGGCGACATGAACCCGGAAATCCGGGTGATTTGCAGCGTTTTCAACGATTGCGACTGCGTGGAAAAGAGTTTGGACTTCGTTCGGACTCATACCCCGCTGCCCGCCATGATTAACGGCATCAGCGCCTATTCGCTCTGGTGGATCATCAGCCAGTACGACTGGTATCGGTATCGCGGCCGCCGGGAATATCTCCAGGAACAACAAACCTATCTGGCCGCGCTGCTTCGGCAATTGTCCGAGTACGTGGATGCCGACGGCACGGAAAAATTGCCGGAATGGCGTTTTCTCGATTGGCCCACCAACGGCCATCCGGAGGCCATTCATGCCGGGTTGCAGGGGTTGTTGAATTGGGGGATGATTGCGGGCGAAAAACTGGCCCGGTCCTTGAACGATTCCGACACGGCGAAGCTCTGCGCCGAGACGAGCGGCAAACTGCGTCGGCAAAATCCCGACGGCGGCAACAGCAAGCCCGCGGCGGCGATGAAGGCACTCGGCGGAATCGCCGATGCCCGTCAGCTCAATCGCGAGGTTCTGGCCAACGAGCCGCTGACCGGGGTGAGTACGTTTTTCGGTTATTATATGATGGAAGCCCGGGCGCTGGCCGGCGATCTGGCCGGGGCGGTCGATACCATTCGTCAATACTGGGGCGGCATGCTGGATGTCGGGGCGACTACTTTCTGGGAAGATTTCGATCTGGCCTGGCTGAAGCGAGCCGGACGAATTGACGAAGTTCCGACGCCCGATAAAGTCGATATCCATGCCGCTTACGGCAATTTCTGTTATACCGGACTGCGTCACAGTTTTTGTCATGGCTGGGCGGGCGGTCCGACGGCCTGGTTGAGCAATCATCTGCTGGGCGTCCGGCCGGTGGAACCGGGTTTTAAAGTTGCCGACGTCAAACCGCAACTGCCGGGTCTCGATTGGCTGGAAGGCGCCATGCCGACGCCGTTCGGACCGATTCGGGTGACTGCTGAAAAACGGAAAGACGGCGAGGTCGATTTCAAAGTGGAAAAACCGCCGGAAGTTACTTTGCAGTAAGTCGGCATTTGCTCAAAACGGTTTCCCGAGCATAATTTTCTGCGGTGTGCATCGGCATGCTGGGCCAACGCGGGAATTTTCGGCGGCTTTGGACAGTCGGTTCATCTGGAAAGTACCGCCGACTTGCAAATGATTTCCGAATCAGTCAATGTTACCCTCGGCCGCGGAATGTTTCCGTCCATCGGACGGGCTGACGGTCTCGACTGGGCAAACTCGTCATTGCAGAATAAAAAAACCGGAGTTTGCAAACAAACTCCGGTTTCGAGCTCAAAACACAATTACTTAGAATTGTTTGTTTTCGGGCGCTTCTTTGTAAGCCTTGCGGCCGGCTTCGACGGCGGCGATCAACTTGGCTTTCTTTTCCCCGATCGCTTCTTTGGCTTCGTCGAAGGATTCTTCGACTTTGTCTTTGAGTTCCTTGGTCTTGCGGGCGATCAGTTCCCGGGTTTCGCGACCGGACTGCGGCGCATAGAGCAGCGCCAGACCGGCGCCGATTACCGCACCGGCGGCAAATGCTCCAAGGATAACACCGAGTTGAGATTTTTCATCAGCCATGATTCATTCCCCTTTCCATTAATTTGACTTGGGACGAAAAAGAACCTGCAGAAACGTTACTACGCCTCTGCGCAACAAATTGATTTTTTCCGCGGCCGAAAAAATCGGCGGCTCGATAATCGATCCGACGGCGTCAACGATGTGGCCGGTCCGGTCCGTCCAGGTTTTGACCGTATCCACCACTTCGCCCGAGGTATTCAACTGGCAATTCACCCGGGACACCATGGTGTTGACGTTGCGAACCAGCTCATTGCTGTCGTTCACCAGAATTTCCAGCTTGCCCTTGAGCTGTTCGCTCTGCTGGACCAGAATGTCCAACTGGCGTTTGATCAGAAAGAGCGCCGGAATCAGACAGACCACCAGCAGCACCACTGACAGGGATGCCAGTCCTAAAGCGACTTCGAGAAAAATAGACATCTGCTTCTCCTCTGCTGTTTATCATCGGCCATCCGGATCAAAAACTTCGGCCGGAATGAAAAATTTCAGAACCGGTTGCCCCCGTTTTCATCGGAACGGCATCATACTATGCTCTTAAATAATATAGATGCAAATGTTCAACTATGACAAGCGGCGGAAAAAAAAATCTGAAAAATGAGGCGTCGGAAGTCTCATTTTGAGGGTAACGGAGGTCTGCGGTCAGCCCTTCGGAATTCGCTGCCGGTGGTTTCCGTGCCGGGTTCGGCCGAGATATGAAGCGACACTTCACTTCGCAGTTACGCTTCCTCTGGCCGGAACGTCAACCCGACCACGAATGCCGGTAGGCCCGGTGTTCGCGCCGGCGCTGGCTGACCGCCACTTCCGAGGTGTTGCGGCTGACCAGTTCATAAAGGACCGCCTGCTTGCCCTCCGACGCCCGCAGAATACGCCCCAACCGCTGCACGTGTTCCCGGATGCTGCCGCTGCCGGAGATCACCACGCCCACGCTGGCTTCCGGCACGTCGACGCCTTCGTTGAGCACGTTGCTGGTCACCAGCGCCGGATATTCGCCGGCCCGGAATTTGTCCAGCATTTCCTTGCGTTCCGCCGCTTTGGTCTGATGGGTGATGACCGGCAGTACAAATGCGTTGCCGATTTCATACGCGGTATCGTTTTCCGCCGTGAAAACAATCATCCGTTCGTGACGATGCCGCCGCAGCAATTCCCAGAGTTTTCGCAGTTTCGAGCGTCCGCCGCGGGCGATCCGCTTCTGCGCCAGATACGATTGAAACGCTTCCCGGCCGCCCGGCTGCCGGGCGCAGGCCGCCAGAAATTGTACCCAGCCGTCCGAACTCTGAAACGACACGCCGCACCGCCGGACGAAGTTGACGTAGTTGGCTCGATGCCGGGTATAGTCGGCGGCTTCGTCGGGATCGAGATTGAGCTCGATTTCCCGGGTTTCATACGGCGCCAGCACTTTCCCTTCCAGCTGGTCGATATCGATGCGATAGGCGGCGGGCCCGAGCAGTTCATAGAGTTTGGCTTCGCCGTCGTCGCTGCGTTCGGGGGTGGCGGTCAAGCCCAGCCGGAACGGCGCAATGCTCATCACGGCGGCGTTCCGCATGACTTTGCCGGGCAGATGATGGCATTCGTCGCAAATCAGAAACCCGAACCGGTCGCCGATATATTCCATCATCAGCACCGCCGAGTCGTAAGTCGTCACCGTGAGTTCTTGAATTTCCTTGCTGCCGCCGCCGAGCATGCCCACCGGCTGCTGAAAGTACCGTTCCAGTTGTCCGGCCCACTGCTGCATCAGATCGATGGTTGGCACCGCTACCAGCGTCGGCCGTTTCACGTCCGCCATGGCCAGCATGGCCAGATAGGATTTGCCGGACCCGGTGGGCAGCACCACCACGCCGCGCCGTCCCTGGTGTCGCCAAGCGTCCAGCGCCGCCGCCTGATGCGGCAACGGCGGCAGCGGACGGGCAATCGAAAGCGCGATCGGGTTGAATTTTTTTGCGAGGTCTTCGTAGGGAATCCCGCCGCGATGGAGTTTCAGGACAATCGGACCGTACGCCATAGCCGGCGCCCGGTACATTTTAACCCGGTCGTCGAAGACGGCGTAACGTTCCAGTTCTTTCGGCAGCGGACCGGCGGTGTCCAGCAGCAGCGTGCCCTGAGAAAAAATCACTTTGATGGGGTGGTCGTTATTCATGATAAGGTCCAGTAATACCTCGTCCGCCGGTCTTTTTCAAGCGGCGAAGTCAAAAATGGCGAAGCCTTTTGTTAAACGCCGCCAACCGGACGTCCGTTGCCAAACGCATTTTCGGAGAGAACCCTGAAAAATCGGCAAATTTTTCGGGGTTTCTCCAAGGTAAAACTATTTTTTTGCGGTCGGCACGGCAAACGGACCGGACTGTTCGGCGACATAGTCGCGGACCTTGGCGTAATAGAGTTCGCCCAGGTGACCGCCGTCGCGGAAAAGCACGCAACGGGAACCGAACTGCTTGACCAGCCAATGCCGGTCGGCTTCGTTTTCGAGGAAGTCGTTGCCGGTCTGGAGAATGCGGATTTTGTCGTTGTTGACCAGCGCCGGCATGATGCGCAGGATGCTGGCGCGGTCGTTGAGCTGTTCCACCGTGACCGGATGTTTCGCTTTGTCGGAATAGTATTTGACCATGAACGTCCGGCAATATTTTTCGAAATTGTAGTCGTTGATTTCCTGATAGAGTTGCGTCCGGGTGCCCCAGGTGTAAGGCGTCTTGAGGATACCCATATTGTGATGCTGATGAATGGAGGCGATAATTTCCTGAATGGTCATCTTGAAAGAAAGACCGATCAGCACTTGCGCTTCCGTCTGCGAGAACGGCAGATAGTCGGCGTCGCGCGCGGGTTTGACCACGCGGTCGTCGGCCACGGACGGTGTTCCTGATGTGGCGGCCGTTTTGCCGGGGGCGGTTTGGACGGTTGCCGGAGCGGCGGCGCCACCGGGCAGGACCTGACTGTGAACCACGGCGTTCGGGGCCACCGGGGCCGTGCCGGGGGCGGGTTTGCCCATGGCCTGTTCGTGGACGGCGGTATTGGCGCCGGTATACGGTTTTTCCTGTTTCGGCGCGATGTTCATATATTTATAGGCGCCGACCGCGAGCCGGGCGAAAAATTGGTTTTCCGGCCAGTTTTTGCTGGCGGAGATGCAGCCGTCGACTTTGCGGACGGCGGTCAGCATGTCGACCGGCGGATTGATGGCGAGATAGCGGTCGAATTTGAGCTTCGGCTGCGTTTTTTCCATCGCCGCGATGAACAGGGTCTGCATGGCGCCGAGCGAAACCCCGGTGAGGATCCGTTTGGGGAAAGTCCGGTCCTTATTTTTTTCCAGATCTTCGATCGCGGCGGCGATGGCCCGGCTGGTATCCCGGGCGTCGTCCGGCGTAAATCCGGGGACCCAGGAAGAACTGGCGGATTCGACGAACTGCCAGTTCATGGTGTTGCTCATGGCCACCACGGTATAGCCCTGATCGTAATAAATTTCGCCGAGCGTGCAGGCGGTATCGTTGGTGCAATGCGAACCGGTGCCGGGGACAATTACCGCCAGCGGCGCGTCTTTCTTATCCTGCAACCAGACTTTGTATTCCATTTCTTCGCGGTTCGGGAAAACCGGCACGGACCGGAGCGAGCCCCGGTAGAAGAAGTCGGTATTCCAGAGCGACATATCACACCACATGCTTTCCGAATCGCGGAGCGGCATGACTTTGCCCACCAGCATGGTATCGATATAACCGCTGCGGCGGAGGAGGCCGGGGATTTCCACTTCTTTCAAGGCCGGGTCGGGCGGCGCGATTTTCGGCGGGAGTTGACCCGGGTTTTCCGGCGGAAAAGCTTTGAGCGCGGCACCCCGGCGGTCATAGTCGTGATTGTAGATATAGCGTTCGAAGAAGAAATATTCCTTGGCCAGCTGATAGGGGTCGGAATAGGCGCGGGTGGCGGTGTCGAGTTCGCGGTACTGATTGGCGTTTTTGTTCAGCATGCTGAACGCGTTGCCGCCGTAGACGTAGGTTTTGATGTCGAGGGCATAGTCGAAAATCAGGCCGATGCCGTCGCGGATGTCGGTATTGCCGATGAACGGCAACGTGAGGAACGGTCCGGGGCCGCAGCCCCAGCTGGCGAACGCCTGGCCGAAGTCTTCATTGCTCGGCTCGATGCCGAACCACTTGTCGGCCGGGTCGAAGAAGCCGGCCACTCCGAGCGTGGTATTGATCATGAACCGGGAGAAAACCAGTCCGGATTCGCCGAATTTGGCCTGCAATGCGCAACTCATCAGCGGCCGGGTGAACGCGATGTTGTCGCAGAAATGGGAGAACGAGGTGATTGCCTGCCGCGGGAAGAGCGAGCCCCAGAAATAACCGACCGGGCGCAACACGTAGCGGAAACAGAAGAAGTTGAACGTGCCCATCGACCGGTTGAAACCTTCGGCGCCGTCCCGGCCGCCGATTTCGGGGGTCAGGTCCGGGAAGTCCGGCTGATCGGCCGGTTTGACCGTCAATTTTTTATCCGCCGAATACGGTTTGGGTTCCGGCGTTTTGGCCGGGGTTGGCGCGGACGCGACGGCCTTGGTCGTTACGCCCGCCGAACCGGCGGACGGCGTCTGCGGCGAATTGCACCCGAATTGAAAACAGGACCAGAACACAACAACGGCGACGATGAACGACGCACCCAGTTTATGCATATCTTTGCCCATTTCATATAAAATTAAAGATTACCGGGTCAACGGTACAAAAATTTTACGCGGGAGTAAATATAGCATCAACGCCGGAAAATCCCAATGTTTTTCCCCGGTTGCCAAACTGCTCGCGCCGACTCTGTGCCGATGGCGAATCCGGTTGACAAACGCCGGTTCGAACGCCACATTAAGACGCTTGGCAGAATGTGACAATCTCAGGAGCTTGACGATCATGGCAAAAGCAGTAATTTTTCTCGCCGACGGCATGGCGGACGAACCGATCCCCGAGCTGGACGGCAAAACCCCGCTCGAGGCGGTCGATACCCCGGCGATGGACAGCATCGCGCAACGCGGCGCGTCCGGCACCATGTTTACTTTGCCGGAGGGCTTCCCTACTTCTTCCGACGCCGCCAATATGTCGGTGCTCGGCTATCGGCTGGCCAGTTTCTATCCCGGCCGCGGCCCGATCGAAGCGGCCAGCCAGGGCATCCCGCTACGGGACGATGATGTGGCGTGGCGCTGCAATCTGGTGACCGTCAGTCCCGACGGCCTTATGCAGGACTATTCCGCTGGACATATCGACAACGACGTTTCCCGGCGGTTGATCGCCGATTTGCAGCACGAATTCGGCAGCGACAAATTGACTTTTTATCCGGGCGTGAGCTATCGGAACCTGCTGATTCTCCACGGCCGGGAATTTTCCGATAAAATCGACTACGCCAAGCCGGATTCGTCCCACGGCATTCCGATCGATCAGTTGCAACTGACGCCGCGCGACGACAGCGCCGCCGCCCGGCATACCGTCGAATTTCTGACCGAACTCGACCGGAAAACCGCCGCTTTTCTGGCGCAGCACCCGTTGAACCGGGGCAAAGCCTCGCCGGCCAACCGCATCTGGCCGTGGAGTCCGGGACGGCGGCCCAACTTTACGCCGTTCGCTGAAAAATATTCCGGCAAGACGGCAGCGGTCATCAGCGCTGTCGACGTGATTCGCGGCATCGCCAAATGCGCGGCCATGGATGTGATCATCGTTCCCGGCGCTACCGGCTTCATCGACACCAATTACGAAGGCAAAGCCCAGGCCGCCATCGATGCGTTGAAAACCCACGACCTGGTCTATCTCCACGTGGAAGCCATCGACGAAGTTTCCCACATGGGCGACCTCAAACTGAAAATGAAAGCCATTCGCGATTTCGACCAGCGGATTGTGGCTCCGGTCATGAAGGCCTGCGGCGATCAAGTGGTCTACGCGGTGCTGCCGGACCATCCGGTGCCGCTCCGACTGCGGGCGCACACCCGGACGCCGGTGCCGGTGGCGATCTGCGGACCGGGATTCCGGCCGGACGGTATTCAAAGCTACTCGGAAAAACTCGCCCCCGGCGGTACGCTGGGCGCGCTGAAAGAAGACGAATTCATTCGGCTGGTGCTGGGGCTGCGGCGCCCGTAGAAAAAACCATCGGACAAGGGGACGGATATGCTCAAAAAATATCTCAGCAGCGGCGTCGTTCTGGCCATTCTGGCCGTCCTGTTTTTGAGCCCCCAGCTGGGCCGTCCCCTGTGGTTCGACGAGGCGCTGACGATTCTCAATTTCGTCATGACGCCGCACCTTGCCGACGTCTACTGGAATTATGCGATTCCCAACAACCATATTCTGTTTTCACTGCTCTTGCGGCTGGAGGCGGAAGGGTTGTGGGCCATGGGGCTGGGAGTGCCGGAACTGGCGTGGCGGGCGGTGTCGCTGCTGTCGGCGGCCATCGCGCTGACGGTGATGTATCGCGTCTGGACGCGGCGCTGCGGCCGGTTGTCGACGCTGTTCGTGCTGATCGGTTTTATCGGGGCGCCCGCGTTCGCCATCTATGCGACGGCGGTGCGCGGGTACATGCTGGGTTTTCTGACCGTGTTGCTGGCGTTCGAAGCGGGGCGCCGTTTCATGACGGGCCGCCGGATTTACCTGTTCTGGTACGCGCTGGCGGCGCTGGCGGCAGTCGGCACGATTCCGTCCGACCTGCTGGCGCTGGGCGCGGCGGCGCTGCTGGTGGTGCCGCGGCAATGGCGGGACCGGAACTGGCGGCGCTGGGCGTTGCTGGTGGCGGTGCCGCCGCTGATGTTTCTGGTGTTTTACGGTCCGCTGTGGCCGCAGTTGCTGCATCATATTGCGTTGAAAGAGGGCTGGCCCAACGGCGGGCGGGCGATGCTGCTGGTCTATGTGGGATTCGTCCTGCCGATGCTGCCGCTGTTGTGGCTGGCGGCTGGCGGCGGCCGACTGGCGTGGCGACGGGGCGCGCCGCCGCGCACGGTCGGCGCGATTCTGGTGATGCTGGGGCCGTTGCTGGCGGTGCCGTTGCTGCATCCGTATCCGTTTCCGCGGACGTTTTTCGTCTGGTGGCCGCTGTGGCTGTATCTGACGGCCGCGGGGCTGCATCGGCTGGGACTGTGGATGAGCTGGAGCAAGTGGGATTTCCGGGCGGAGGAGCGGGGACGGAAAGCCAGTTTTGTGATTATCGGTCTGATTCTGCTTTCGTTCGCGGCGGTGCTCTATCTGCCGACGCGCAACTGCGGGGCGATTATTTCCGGCGGCGAACTGGACGATTACTTCCGGCCGTACTATATTGTAACGGACCGGGATCGCGACCGGGAATATCATCCGGACCAGACGGTTCGACTGGCCCGGGAACAGGCGGCGGACGGGTGGATTTACGCGAGTTTTGCCGCCGATCCCTATCCGTTGCTGTATTACGGACTGTTGCAGAATATGCCGGCGGACCAGTGGCGGTTCGACGGGCCCCGGGGCAGGGTGGCCAGTCTGGACGGATGCCGGCTGGTGGTGTTGCGCTATGACGAAAAGCCGGACGAGGTCGCGGCCAAGTTGGGCGTAAAAAAGTTGCATCCGGTGGCGGCGAACGGCTATCACCGGCTGTATCGGCCGACGGCGGATTAACGGAGACGGGACATGAGCGGAATCATTCCGGGCGTGGAGCTGTTCGGCGCCACCCTGATCAAGTTTTTTTTCATATTGACGCCGTTTTTCGTGTTGAGCATGTTTATTGTCATGACGGAAGGAATGAGCAGAGCCCGGCAGCGGCGGATCGCGGAAAAAACCACGCTGGCCATTCTGATTATCTGCTTTTTCTTTTATTTTCTGGGCAATTACGCGTTCATCGCGTTCGGCATTACGCTGGATGCGTTCCGGATCGGCGCGGGCGCAATTCTGTTTCTGACCGGGGTCAACCTGGTCATGGACCGGGAGAAAGACAAAGATCCGGACCCGGCCAAAGCCGGCGATATCAGCGTGACGCCGCTGGCGATTCCGTTCGCGGTCGGCCCCGGGGCGATCGGGACGATTATGGTGGCCAGCGCCGAAACCCATGCGTGGGACGCGCATCTGGCGGTGTGTCTGGGCATCGGCATGGCCGTTTTAGCGACCGGTCTGTTGCTGCTGGCGGCGTTGCCGATGGAACGGCTGATCGGCCGGGGCGGAATTCGGATTTTGAGCAAATTGACGGGACTGATCCTGGCGGCGCTGGCGGCGCAGATGATTTTTACCGGGATCAAGAACTTTCTCCATTGAACAAGCAGTAAGGAAAACGGGGGAACCGATGATGAAAATACGCAGTATGTTGAAATTCGATTCGCCGTCGGAAATGTCGGTGGCGGTGTTGGGGTCGTTTGTCAGTTACCTGCTGGGGGTGCTGGCGGTCAAACCCACCGCCACGGTGGCAATTTCCGGCGGCAGTTCGCCGCTGGGGTTTTATACGCTGCTGGCCAAACCCGGCAGCGAAGAACTGTTGCCGTGGAATAAAATCCATTTGTTCTGGGTCGACGAACGGTTCGTGGGACTGGACAACCCGGACAGCAATTTCGGCACCGCTCAGGAGGCGTTTTTGCAGGACCTCCATATCCCGCCGGAAAACCTTCATCCGATCAGTACCGCCTTTGCCACGCCGGAAGAAGCGGCGGCGGCCTATCGGGAAAAACTGCGGCAATTTTTCGGCGGCGGCATTCCGGTTTTCGACCTGATGCTGTTGGGTATGGGCCTCGACGGCCATACCGCGTCGCTGTTCCCGCAAACGGCGTCGCTCACGGAAAACGCGCTGCCGGCCATCGCGGTGGCCCCCCCGGAAATGGTGGAGCCCAAAGTGCCGCGCATCACCATGACGTTTCCCGTCATCAACCGCGCCGGCAAAGTGATGATGATTACTTCCGGCGAAGAAAAACAGAACATCATCCGCGATGTGGCCACGGCTGCCGAAAACGCCCCGGCCAAATACCCGGTACAGCTGATCGACAACGAAAATCTGATTTGGTTCGTCAGCCTGATCTGACCCGGAGGAACAAGGATGAAAACGCTTTATTTCAGCAGTGTGGGCGGCGCTTCCGGCGATATGATTCTGGGGACGCTGATCGGACTGGGCGTGCCGGCGGAAAAACTTCAGACGGATCTCCGGGCGTTGCTGCCGAATGAAAATTTCACCGTTACCGCCCAACCGGTCACGGAACACGGATTCAGCGGCATTCGGGCCAAAGTGACGATTCTCGAACCCGGCCGCGCTCACCATCACCACGAGGGACACGACGAACACGAACACGCCCACCCTCACCGGCGGCTGGACGACATCGCCGCTATCATTGCCGGCGGCAACCTGCCGGAAGCGGTCAAAACCATGGCGATGCAGGTCTTTCGTCGGCTGGCGGAAGCGGAAGCCAAAATCCACGGCACGACGCCCGATCAAATCCATTTTCATGAAGTCGGAGCGGTCGATTCGATCGCGGATATCGTCGGTTGCTGCCTGGGCCGTCATCTGCTGGGCGTTGAGTCGGTCCACTGCGGTCCGTTGCCCCAGGGCACCGGCACGACCACCTGTATGCACGGCATTATCCCGATTCCCGCCCCGGCTACGGTGGAACTGCTCAAAGGAATGGAAATCATCCATACCGAAGAACCGTTCGAGCTGGTTACGCCGACCGGCGCGGCGCTGTTGGCGGAGTGGTGCGGCGGGATCACCAATGCGCCGGAACGCGGACGGATTGTGAATGCCGCTTACGGTTTCGGCCAGCGCGCGTTGCAGGGCCGGGTCAATCTGTTGCGCGCCGAACTGCTGGAAAGCGCCGTAGCGGTCGGCAGCGACGAATGTCTGGTGCTGGAATGCAATATCGACGATTGCAATCCGGAAATTCTGGCTGCGGCCTTCGGCAAATTGTTGAGCGCCGGGGCGCTGGACGTGTTCGCCCAGCCGCTGCTGATGAAAAAACAACGGCAGGGACAACTGCTGTCGGTGATCTGCGAAAACGCCACGGCCGCCGCGTTGGAAGAAATCATTTTCCGGGAAACTACCACGTTCGGCATTCGGCGTTACCGGTGCGAACGGACCCGGCTGGACCGGCGGACTTGCGAAGTGCAGGTGGCGGGGTGTCCGGTGCGAATCAAAATCGGTTCGCGCGACGGCCGGGATTTGACGGCGTCGCCGGAATACGAAGACTGCGTCCGGGCCGCCGAAACCAGCGGACTGCCGTTGAAAGAAGTGTATCGGCTGGCGCGACTGGCCGAGCCGGAAGTTCGAGGTTGAGATGGTTACGGAGGAAAACGTTTATCGCTATTTGTCCAAGGTTGACAGTCCGGCCGACTTGCATCGGTTTACGCTGCCGGAACTGGACCTGCTGGCCGGAGAAATCCGGGCGGAAATTCTCAAAGTCGTGGCGCAGAACGGCGGCCATCTGGCGTCCAATCTCGGCGTGGTGGAACTGACCATCGCGCTGCATTACGTGTTTCATTCGCCGTCCGACAAACTGATCTGGGACGTGGGGCATCAGGGTTACGTCCACAAACTGCTGACCGGCCGGCGCGGCCTGTTCCGGTCGCTGCGGCAGTTTCACGGCTGCTCCGGCTTCCTCTCGATGGCGGAATCGCCGGACGATATTTTCGGCGGCGGTCACGCGGGCACGGCCATTTCCGCCGCGCTCGGCATGGCGGCCGCCCGCGATGCGCATCACGGCGATGAAAAAATCGTGGCCGTTGTCGGCGACGGTTCGCTGAACTGCGGTATCTCGCTCGAGGGCCTCAACAACGTGCGGGAAACCACCCGCGATTTGATTATCGTGCTCAACGACAACCGGATGTCGATTTCTCCCAACGTGGGCGCCATTCCCAAATACCTCAATCAGATCATTTCCGGCCGCGGCTATAATCACTTCAAAGCCGCTGCCAAAATGATGCTTCATAAAATGCCCGGCGGCGAAGAAATCCGCAAGCGCATTTCCAAACTGGAAGAAGCCACGAAAAGTATTTTCGTGCCCGGCGTGTTTTTCGAAGAATTGGGCATCCGCTATCTGGGGCCGGTCGACGGCCATAACCTCCCGGCGATGATTCATGCGCTGGAAGCCGCCCGGGATACCAACCGGCCGGTTATCCTTCACTGTTTCACCGAAAAAGGCCGCGGCTATACCCCCGCCGAGGCGGCGCCGGAGAAATTTCACGGTCTCGGCGCGTTCAACCCGCTGACCGGCCAGTGCGACGCCGCCCCGACGAAAGTTACTTTCTCCAGCGCCTTTGGCGACGCCATGCTGCAACTGGCGGAAAAACATTCCGACACCGTGGCCGTCACCGCCGCCATGGGCGCGGGCACCGGGTTGAAACCGTTTGCCGCCAAACATCCCCACCGGTTTTACGATGCCGGCATTGCCGAAGAACACGCGCTGGTGTTTGCCGCCGGTTTAGCCGCCGGCGGACTCCGGCCGGTGGTGGCGATTTATTCGACGTTCATTCAGCGGGCGCTGGACTGCATTTACCACGATATCTGCCTCCAGCGTCTGCCGGTGATCGTCTGTCAGGATCGTTCCGGAGTGGTGGAGGACGGCCCCACGCATCACGGCATTTACGATCTGGCGTTTTTGCGTCAGCTGCCGAATCTGACCATCATGCAGCCGGGCGACGAAATGGAACTGCACGATATGCTGTTTACCGCCTACGAAATGAATGCGCCGGTGGTGATCCGCTATCCGAAGGGCAGTACCGGCGTCGAGTACCTGGAGGATATTCCGGTGCGGAAACTGGAACTCGGCAAGGCGGCGGAAGTGCGGCCGGGCGCCGACGGCGTCATCTGGGCGCTGGGCGCGGAAGTCCATACCGCGTTGCAGGTGGCGGAACGTCTGGAACGCGAGCGCGGCTGGCAGCTGGCGGTGGTCAATCCCCGGTTCGTCAAGCCGTTCGACGCGGACCTATTGAAGCGGCAGGCGGCGGCGATGCCGGTGATTACGCTGGAAGACAATTGCCGGACCGGCGGGCTGGCCGCGCTGGCGGCGGAAGTGTTGATCGACGTACCGCATCGCGGCGTGTTGTCGCTGGGCTGGGGTGACGAAATCATTCCTCACGGCGCGGTCCGGGCTTTGCGGGAAGACGCCGGTTTGATGCCGGAACAGATTGCGGAAAAAATCGTAGCATTTATTCAGGCGCACCAAGCGCCCAAACTCTGAAAAGGGAAAAAAAACATGATGAGAATAACTTGCCGGACCGGGCTTTTACTGGCGATGCTGACGGTATTCGGATGGACGGCGCGGGCGGATGACGACAACGCCGCGAATGCGTCGTCGGCAAGCGTCGACCGGTTGCAGCAGATGATCGACAAGCGTCGGGATGTCGAACTGGAAATGCACAAGTTGCGGCTGGAATTGATCAAAACCGACCCGGACATCAACCGTCTGCATGAAAAAATCATGGCCATGCATAAAGAACTTCAGATCAAGATCGACGCCAATCCGATGATGCAGCAGTTGATTAAGAAGTCCGAGCAACTCGACCGCGAAATCAAAAAAAGTACCGCCGACAAGAAGTAGAAAAATAACGAATTTCCGGGGAGAAACCTTGAAAAATTTGAGAAGTTTTCAAGGTTTCTCCCCGGACCCCATTTCCTGACTTTTAAACTTTTTAATCTCTTTATCAGCTTGCGCAGCAAGCTGATAAAGGAAATAAAAGTTTTGCGGGGTCAAAATTGGGGCGCGGGGAAGAAAGGGGGCGCTGTTTCAAAAGCCCCCCGTGTCTTCCCCGCTACACAAGAGGTGAGACGCCCGTCAACTGTCAACTGCGAACTGTGAACCGGCAACTATCCCAACTTTTTCCCTTGCATTTTTCGCCGCAACGCTCTATTATCTATTTCAGGTAACAATAAGGGGATTTCTCAACCGGTAATCCAGTTTTTACAATCAGATAAAAGTCATTACGACTTTCAGCAGACCGTTTCTCTAAGAAAACCATCAATTTTCAGGAGAAGAAACCTAATGTTGAAAGTTGCGTTCGTTTATGGGGAGCAGTCTACCCATAAACGGACGTACTTTCATTTTGGGCGCATTTCCTGCATTCCTTAGTGGGCTCTTGACGGTGCCTCTTAGAGTTGTGG
>Ga0183095_10956_pt1 | contig 26684 bp, 28 predicted proteins | sample BioMet4_FD_130346 | JGI IMG/M metagenome (GOLD analysis project Ga0183095, IMG submission 130346) | Microbial communities from bioreactor (seeded with sewage sludge) at LBNL, California, USA - Biofuel metagenome 4 (v2) (version 3) | ecosystem: Engineered > Bioreactor > Anaerobic > Unclassified ...
AGGTACTTCAAAGGCCAAAGAAAATGGATGTCCCCCCTCGCATGCCGCGCGGCATGTTCGGTTGGACATCCATCCCAGAGCGCCTTATGATGTTGTCAGTTTAGTCCAGACAATTGGGTACACATCAGACACTCCGCCTTTTTTATTTGCTGATGTAGCCTTTTTCTTGAAGGAAGAAGAACAATTCTTTTATTGCTCCAGTCTCGGGCGAGGAGCTGAAGAGACGATCGATTTTCTGGGCTTTGTTTTTCGAGGAAGCTGCGTGATAAAGCGATAAGAGGAAACGTTCCCGTTCTTTTTCGGGAAGACGGAGACCGCCGAAGTCGTAATTCTTTTTAAAAGGCGGGACTTCGCTCTTGGCGATTTTGTCTTTCATGATGTCTACCGCCGAATTGATAAAGCTGGGGATCTCATAAATGGGAAGATAATCCATCCCGAGCCAATCACCGACCGTTTCAAGAGTTCGAATGAGGACGTCTAAAGCCGATTGCGGAACAATCTCGCCATAAGATAAAGCCTTACGGATCTTTTCAAAATCATAAGGGTGCTTTTTAGCTAAGCGAAGAGAAAATTCATCCGAAATCCCTGCAAAAGCCTCATTCTTTTTGAAAGTGAAGCCGAATCCCCAGGCATCGTGGAAAGTCTTTAAAGCGTCGTTATAGCCGAGCTTCATATTATCGGATTCGACCTTGCCATCGAAGTCCATGATGGAGCCGGTATCGCGCGAAGGACGAACTGTGGTCACGAAAGGAAGATCCATCATTTCTTTGTGCTGGGGGACTTTCGGAACAGCGTGGAGCAAGACCGCGATGACCTCGGTCGCGCCAAGGCGAAGGGCGAAATCGATGGGCAAATTATTGTTATAGCCTCCATCGACGTAGCTATGCCCATCGATCTTGTAGATCGGGAAAATCGGGTAACAGGCGCTCGAGGCGTGGAGGTAAGCGATGATTTTATCTTCGGGGAGGTCATTGCAAACCACATCGACTTCTTTTAAAGAAGGATAAGCGGTGGTGACGACACCGAAAGTGATGGGCGAAGCTTTGATTTTTGCCGTATTGATGGTGGCTTTGACCAGTGTTTCGAGCGGGGTGATGTCCGCTCCGCCGTTTTTGATATAGGTTTTAGCGAAAGCGATTAAACGCTTATTGAGGTTAGGATCCTGAAAGACTCGGCGGTAGAAATTCATTCCGTTGACCATGACTTTGTCCGCGGCCATGCTTTTCCAGAGATTTTCAGCTTTTTCGAAATCGTCCATCACGACCATTGCACCATTAATGCTGCCGATGGAAGTTCCCGTGACGATATCAAAATGAATTTGCTTTTCCCGCAAATACTTCCAGACGCCGACTTCATAACTGCCGAGGGAGCCGCCTCCGCAGAGAACAAGTGCTCGTTTCATAACGGAGTTATTGTAAAAGGTTTTTCCTCAAAACAAAAGGGAAGCCGCTCGGAAGGGCTCCCCAATGAATCTAAAGTGAAATAGAGGATTAGAATTCGGCCTTCCAAAGACCATGGAGGTTGCAGAAGGCATAGACGGTGCCGTGTTCAACATCGGCAAACTCAGCTTTCGCTTCAACTCCTTCGTGCGGAAGGAAGACGAACTGGACGTTGCCATCATGAACTAAAGCAAACCACTCAATGTGGTGGACGGCAGTCATCGGATGGGGGACGCTGCCGCATTTGGCAACTAACTTACCGCCTTCATGGGCAACCACCGGGACGTGTTTCTCACTTCCGGCATCAGCGGTCTTCGGTGTGAGCTTCGTCATGGCAGCTCCGCAGCACGAGAGAGTGCCGCCACCCTTGACTAACAAAGCAACGACGTTTCCGCATCTTTCACAGCGATAAAATTCAAATTCTTCCATAGGTTTACTCCTTGTTACACCTTCAATATACCTTGCTTTATTGCCTTTGAAAAGTGGAATGCTCTTCCAAAAATAGTGTCGCGATTTTTCGCCTTTATCACTGACAAGTGAGTATAATGTCAGGGATGAAGCGGAAATATTCGGCTCAATTTGTTTCGACCTACACCAAAGCCAAGGCGCTTTCTTCGCGGGCTTTTGAAAAGCAATATCTTCGTTCGATCAAGGATCCATCAACACTTCATTTTCAATTGAAGATCGGTGCCTATCCTTGTTTTTATTATCAAGACTCATGCCAAAATCTTTTGGTCAATGATCTATTGGCTAAAAATGCCGAGTTGAACTCGCTTTTATCCTCACTCACCCCATTAGAATTTCAATGGGCGCAAGAAGACGCTCTCGTCAAAGAAGTGCGGTCCTCACTTTCTCTTGATAATATCCCTTGCGATTTCAAAAGCGCTTTTGAAGCCATTCACATCTTCCATGGTGGCCTAGGCGAAGTCGGCGCCCTTTCGTCGAACTATCTTTTAATCGCCGATGGGGTTACTTTCCCCTTAAAAGAATTGGAAGACGTCCGACGCCTCTATGATTTCCTGATGCGGATATCCCTCAATAAAGTTGAGCGACCTGACACCGCCCTCTTCCGCAATAAGCCTCATGTCGAAGATGACATTCGCCTTTCTTTCATTGCCAAAGGGGACGAAATCAAATATGCCCTTAAAGAAGCGTTATCGATTTTCGAACTCCCTGATTTCAATATCTTTGTCAAACTGGCCTTATTTGACTTTTTCTTTGAATACGCTCACCCCTTTAACGCGAAAAATAATCGGATGCTGCGCTTCATCGATAGTTACTATATTCATAAGCAAATATCGAAGTACTATTGTTTCTTCCTTTCGCAATGCGAAGAAGAATCAATTTCGACGCTCAAGAAATCCTTCCGTCTTTGCGTCGATCCCCGCAATCGGAGCGATCTAACCACGTTCTGCAATGCTTTTTTGGCGGTCCTCTCCTCGGAATATGACCAACGCATCTATGCCTTAAGACGGCAAAAGCAAAGCGTCGAAAGCCTTAAAAAGCACTATAGCGGTTTGATTGAGGAGCCTTTATTGAGTTTCTTAATTGATGGTACCGTTTTCTTGCCCTGCGGAACCTCCGCTTACGATTTGGCTTCCTTGGGCGAAGTCAGTAGTCGCACCATCTTGCGCGCCTTGGCTGAGGCCAAGAAAAAGGGATTCATCAATGAGAATCCCTTAGGCAAAACGATTCATTACACCTTGAAGGTTCAATAAGGACGATCGAAGGTGACGACGAAGTAACGTTCAGGTGTTTGTCCGGCGAAATGGGCTTCTAAGGTTTTCATAATGAGATCTTGCGTAACCTTTTCGTCGTAGGGTAAAAGGACATCGAAGATAACATTGATGTGAGTGGGCCCGACCACAATTCGGAAATCGTGGTATTTCAGATCGTTCGAGATGCCTTTTAAGACTTCGGCGACTTCTTTCGAAATCTGATCGGTCAACGGATCGCCTATGGCGACCGGGTCCATATGAATGGTGATGTCACAATGGTATTTGTGTTTGATTTCTCGTTCGACATCATCAATAAGGTCATGGGCTTCGATCATCGGCGTATTCTGGTTAATTTCGGCATGGAGTGAAACAAAGTATTTGGTCGGTCCATAAGAGTGACAGAGGATATCGTGGACACCCAAGATCCCCTTATGGGATTTCACATCGCTCACGATATTATTTACCAATTCTTCGTTTCCTTTTTCGCCAATCAAAGGATCAGCGGTATCTTTGATCATCTTGATGCCACTATAGGCGACAAAGAGGGAAACGATGATGCCCATATAGCCATCGAGGAAGTTCCAATGAAGAGGGCTATAAGAAAGAATGCCCGAGATCATGATGGCGAAAGTGGCGATAGCATCGGTTAAAGAATCGAGAGCGGTGGCTTTCAAAGCTTCACTCGAAATGGCTTTCCCCATCCCGAAATTCACATAGCTTTGAAGAAGTTTTAAGCCCACCGAAGCTGCCAAAATGATAATGGCGAGAAGGTCATAGTCGACCAACTCTTGGGCGACAATCTTGCTTAAGGAGTCTCGGAAGAGTTCAACGGCCAAAACCAAAACGATAGTGGAGACGACGAGGCCCGAGATGTATTCCAACCTCTCGTGGCCGAAAGGATGTTCCTTATCGGCGGGTTTTGCAGAGATTTTGAAGCCAATGAGGGTGACGAGAGAGGAGGCCATATCCGCTAAGTTGTTAATGGCATCGGCGACCAAAGCGATCGGCAAGATGGAAGTGGTCTTTTGCAAAATGAAAGCCGCGGTTAATTTCATCGCGACCAGAATCAAGTTCGAGATGATGCCAAAGATGGCGGCAACTTTGCCGTGTTTGACCCGAATGGATTCTTCACCAACGTTGGTGTAATCCTTAATAAAGAGACGACGTAAGAGAGTGATCATAAAGTTTGCCTTGACGTCTAGTTTAAGGCTTCTTAACCAAATTACAACTATTAAAATATCTAGATATTATCGAATGAAAACTGTCAAAAAGACTTAACCGCGGTTAACATTTCTTCTGGCTGAGGAATCAAGGGACTTTTCTCCTTCATTTTCAAGATTAGCGGAGTTTAAAAGAATTACATCTAGTTTTCAAAACTAAATGTCTTGATTTTAGGAACCGCCTCTTCTAACATTAAGCGTATGAAAGCAAAAGATATCGAACTTCCGAATTACACCAAAACCCAAGAACTGTGGAATTCCATCACCCATGGTCTTGGCACCGTGTTAACGTTAATTTTTGGTCCCTTCTTATTGATTAAAGCCGCGAAAACAGGTGATCCTTGGTCGATTGTTGCCTGTTCGATTTTCGTTTTCGCCCTTCTTTGCCTCTACACGTTCAGCTGCCTTTATCATGGCTTGGCTAAAAACACGGCGAAGAAAGTGCTCCGGGTCATCGACCATGATATGGTCTTCGTCCTCATCATGGGGACTTACGCCCCTTATTCCTTGATTAGTCTTCGTCTTTATTCTCAGGCGTGGTGCTGGGCGATCTTCGGCTCGTGCATTCTTTTAGGCATTATCGGCATCGTCCTTAATAGCTGCAACCTGAAAAAATTTGCCATTTTCTCGATGATTGATTACATCTTGATGGGCTGGATCATTGTAATTTCGATGTGGGGCTTGGCTCAGTCGATGGGCGGCTTCTTCCCAGGCGTGTTTTTGCTGCTACTCGGTGGCATCTCCTATACCGTCGGCGCCGTACTTTATGGAGTTGGCAAAAAGCACAGCCCGTGGTGGCATACTGTCTTCCACGTTTTCGTCCTGGTTGGCACGATCTTAATGTTTATCTCAATTTACTATAACGTTGTCGCCTAAAAGAAAAGGAAATCGTCTATAATTGACCCGTAAGGGTCTTTTATGTATCACCATCATTCACGTCATCACATTATTGCTTGGGGGATTGCTTGCGTTTTTCTATCGAGTTGCTCCTTAACTAGCGCTAGTACCGGTTCCTATTCCTACCAAAGCGGGACTCTTTTAGAGAAAAAGGATTTCTCTTCTATTCTTTATCATGATTTTTTCTATCAAAGCCAAGGAGGCGCTTCGGATGCCCTTCTTTCGAAAGGCAGCGAAAAATGCCTGGTTATCCCTGTCGCCTTTAGCGACTATTCTTGGTCGGAGAAACGGCTTCAAGATTTGAACGTCGCATTTAATGGTACCAGCGAAGAAACCCATTATTGGGAATCGATCAAAAGCTTCTACCACAAGTCTTCCTTTTCTCAACTCGATTTCTCGTTCAGCATCATTTCGCCTTACACCGTTGATTCTACCGCCGCGGACTTCCTCATTAAGAGCAATGACATCAACTCTTCCAAGAGTTCTGTCAGCAGTCTCATGGCTTCAGCGATTGCGGCCTATAAAGAGAAAACAGGGGACTTTTGCAAGGATTTCGATGTGGACGGGAATGGTTTTATCGATGCTGTTTATCTCATCTATGCTTGCCCCGACTACGCGAGCGCTAAAGATCTTGGCGCCAGTGATTTAGCGGAGCGGCAAGGCTATTGGGCTTATACGGCTCGCGATTCGGCGACCCGTGCAAACCCCGCTTCGCCCGTCGGACGTTCTTTCACTTGGGCCTCCTATGATTTTATGTATCGCGGTGTGACTGAACGTCGCTCGAATGAAAGCGACATCCAAGTGGATGCCCATACCTACATTCACGAAACGGGACACCTTCTAGGTCTTGATGACTATTATTCCTACACGCCCAACGAGGACGATTACACCAACTTGAATTATAAGTACTACACTCCAACGGGCGGATTGGACATGATGGATCTCAATATCCTCGACCACGATGCTTGGAGCAAACTAGCTTTAGGGTGGAATAAACCTTATGTCGTCACTTCGGATTTATCCTTTCCGTTAACCGTCGAACTCGAAGAAAGCCAAATCCAAGGCGATTGTCTCCTGATCCCTGCCTATGGCGAAAGTTATAACGGCAGCGCCTTTGATGAGTATTTGCTGGTTGAGCTTTATACTCCGGATGGCCTCAATGCGCTCGATGGAGAAACCAAATACGCTTCGGCCTATAAGTATCCCCAAGGTTTCTTTATGCCTGGCGTTAAAATCAGCCACATCGATGCGCGAATTGCCCGCAACCAAAGCAAATCCTTCACCTACCTCCAAGACCTCAGTAATTTCAAAACTTTATTAGCCTCATCAACCTCTTCTTCCTATTATCGGGTCGCCGCTTCCAATACGCCGAATCGGAGCGTTAAAGATGGTTATCGTTTAATCCATCTTCTTGAAGCGAGCGGTGTGAACACTTTCGCCAACAAAGACTATGCGACCTTATGGAATAACGAATATTTTTACGCCAACAACACTTCGCTTTTCGTTCCTGAAGATGGCCGAAGCGATTTTTCGATGAAGAAGTTTGCTTCCTTCTTTGAAAATCAGCAAAGTGTCGCCGCACCCGCGAGTTCGAGTATTTCTTCTTTGTCTTCCGTTTCTTCCAGCGTCACTTCGACGAGCGTCGGCCTCTTCAATAGCGGTAAAGCCTTTGGCTATGATCTTCGCATCAATGGGATTAAAGGCAATAATGTCGCCAGTGTTGTAACGTATAAAGTCTCGTTAACGATCACAAAGGCATAGAGACTTTATGCGGGCTCGCGCTATAATCAACGAGCGCAGGAAATGCAGCGGATATGTCACGGAAAAAAGAGAGTGCGTTACTTTTAGAAAATCGAAAGGCCCATTTCGAATATTTTCTTTCGGATTTTATGACGGCGGGTTTGGTTCTCACCGGCACTGAAATCAAATCGTTAAGGGCGCGTAACGCGGGCATCACGGATGCCTATGTCTATGTGAAAAACGGTGAAGCTTTTATCGCTAATATGCATATTGCCGCCTATAAAGAGGGTAACATTTTTAATGTTGATCATCTTCGGGACCGCAAACTCTTATTAACAAAAACGGAACTACGCCGTTTGGGCAATAACCTTAAAGGTGGAGGCTACACTTGCGTTCCGACCAAAGTGTTCTTAGCTCATGGTTATGCTAAAGTAGAGATAGCCCTTGCCAAAGGCAAACAACTTCACGATAAACGCAATTCCATTAAGGAACGCGATTTAGGAAGAAAGATGACCGCGATCCGTCATGGCGATGATGGAGAAGGAGAATGAGCATGGATTATTCTGCAATCTTGGAATATCTCAAAGAGCGTGACATGACGATGAGTCGTTATGAACGTGAAGATTGGGATCATTTTGTCGAAAAGATTCATCTTCAACTCTCCGTTCCTTTTATTCACATTACCGGCAGCAATGGCAAAGGCTCGACAGCGAACTATCTTTATCAGATTTATCAAGCGGCCGGTTATAAGACCGCACTATTCTCGAAGCCTTATTTTTATAAGGTCAACGAGATGATCCAAATCAACGGCAAAACGATATTAGACGCGGATTTTGCAAGGATTTTCACCGCTAAAGAGAAAGAAATCAAAGCTAGCAATCTCTCCTCTTTCGAGATCGAAACCTATATCGCTTTTGCTTATCTCAATGAGCAGAAGCCCGATATTGCAATCATCGAATGTGGCATGGGCGGAGCAACGGATAGCACCAATCTTCCAGAGGCGATTCCTTTATTGAGCATCATCACGACCATCTCACTTGAACATACGGCTTTCTTAGGACGAACCGTGAGTGAAATCGCGCTAAATAAAGGCGGCATCATCAAAAAGGATTCTCCGATTCTCGTCGGGCAACTTGAAGAGAGCGCCGATAACGTCATTAAGGATATTGCGAAACGTCAGCATTCGCTGTATTACCGGGTTGATGCCTATCATAACGAAGTCTATGACAAGCCTCATTATCGTTTTGAATATCAGCCTTATAAGGATTTAGAGATCTTAACGCCAGCCAAATATCAATTAGGGAACGCTTCAATGGCGGTGGAAGCCGTCAAGATTCTCGAGGCGAAGCTCCCCGTGAGCGAAGACGCGATTCGCCATGGGCTTTTATCGAAGCCCCTTCCGTGCCGGATGGAACGTCACCATAACATCGTTCTCGATGGCGCTCATAATCCTGAGGCAGTTGAGGCTTTAATGAATTCTTTGGTCCCGATGGCGGAAGGGAAGCCCATTCACGTGGTTTTCGCTTCGCTTCGCGATAAGAATATCGCCGTCGAACTTCCGCGGATTGACCGGGATGTTGCCGAAATCGTTTTAACGACCTTCCCCTCTGAACGCGCTCGGAACGAAGAAGACTACTTCCTCTACGAAGGCGATTATTCCTTTAATCCGGATTACAAAGAAGTCATCACCAATTTTTTGGTGAAATATCCCGATGATTACATTTTAATCACCGGCTCTTTGGCTTTTGCTGCTTTGGCTAAGAAATACGTTGAGGATGAACTGCGGTTATGAATAAAACGCTTTCGCCGACCCAGAAGATTACTTTCTCAGCGATGCTGATTGCTTTAGCGGTTCTTTCGACTTTCATCGCTAAAACCATCAACATGGGAGGCTTTAGCTTTCTTCGCTTTTCTTTGACCCCAGCTTTAGTCATCTATACCTCTTTAACTCTTGGACCTGTCTATGGGGCGATTGTAGGAGCTTCGGCGGATTTGATTCCGGCGTTCACCTATAGCCAAGGGGAATATAACTTCTTGATCACGATTGTCTATGTGATTCTGGGGATTTTGCCTTGGCTATTAGAAAAGATCACGCGCCATTTCCGGACCTTCTTAAAGAAGCCTTATATCTTCTATGGTGTTCTAGCGGCCATCTTTGCCATTATCACGACGATCTTTTATGCGACCGATTGGCTCGACATTAGTTTCGGAGCTGCGGCCTACTGGGGCAAGCCAACAGTCTTAGCCTTGGTCTTTGTTCTCGACGTCGGGCTCTGCGTTGGTCTCTATTACACGAATAAGTATTATCAAAAACGGATTTTGGAGCATCCTGATATCCCTTCGCCCAACGAAATCGCGAGCATCGCGCTCGTGTCCGAAATCCTCGTGATGGATTTGCTCAAAGCTTTAGCCTTCTGGGCCTTCTATACTTGGATCGCCAACGCCAAATTCGCGCTCTCATACGGATTCATCTTTTCGATGCTTCTCATGGGCTCGCCGCTTGATGTGTTAATCATTACATTCGCCGACAGTTGGCTCTTAATTTATACCAAACGTTTCATTTCTCCGGGGGCCTATTCCAGACCAACATCGGGTACAAAAGCAGATGGGGATGATTCAAGGTTTTTGGTTGACGATGAAAATCACCTTGAAAACGTTTCGGAAGAAGAAAAAGAAGATATCGTTCGAGAAAAGAAGGCAAGACGCGGATGGATCATCTTCTTTACAGTAGTTATTGTTTTAATGATAATTTGCGTTATTGTCATAAAAGTCGTTCAAAGCAAAAATCCATCTTCGTCAACCATAAGCAAATTGGCTCAGTTTTTGTCCCTTTAACATTTTTACGAAATATTTTCACGATTTTCAAATAGGGAAAAAACTTTACATTTACTTTGTTCTTGCTTTTTAAGAATAATAGCCCAAACTAAACATAGAGCAAAGGTTACACCTGATAAACACCTTCGCTCATTATGGAGGAAGATAAATGGCAGAAATCGACATTCAACGCGGCGATGGATCTATCGTCAAATGTGACCCTGAAGCAAGGACTTTGGCCTACTATCGCTACCACGTCAAGTTCACTCCGCTCGAGTGGAAAATTCTGAAATGCCTTTATGAGGCGCGGCCCAATGTGGTCGAAAGAACCGACCTCGTCAAGCTTATTTGGGGAACTGGGAAAAATTTCCCGACCCGGACCATTGACGTTCACATTTCGTCAATTCGCAAAAAACTAGCCTACATCAAAGGCGCACGGGTTGATAGTGTCTACGGGAACGGCTACAAATTCGTTCTTTTGACTCGGTTCTAAACCCGAATAAAATGACAGGAAAAAGACGGCTGGAAATGATGTGTACCCAATTGTCTGGACTAAACTGACAACATCATAAGGCGCTCTGGGATGGATGTCCAACCGAACATGCCGCGCGGCATGCGAGGGGGGACATCCATTTTCTTTGGCCTTTGAAGTACCTCAGGCGCTCGGAGTTGTACCACGATATGTAGGCATCGACCGCCTTCCTGAACGACCCGAAGTCCCTGTACTCGGACTCGTGCCCGTAGAACATCTCGCGCTTCATCGACCCGAAGAAGGACTCCATGATGGAGTTGTCGAGGCAGTTCCCCTTCCTCGACATCGACTGACGGATCCCGCGGCTTTTCAGCTCCTCGACGTACCAACGCTGCTGGTACTGCCAGCCCTGGTCGGAATGGAATATGAGGCCCGCCAGGTCCGGGTTGGGGAGGAAGGCCGCCTCCAGCATCCTCCTTGTCTGGGAGGAATCCGCCCGCAGGCTCAGGTCGTAGGAGATTATCTCGCCGGTGAACATGTCCTTGATCGGGCTGAGGTAGCACTTCCCCCAGGGGAAGGAGAACTGGCTCACGTCGGTCGTCCATTTCCTGTTCGGGCCGTCGCACGAGAAATCGCTCTTGTGGTGGGTCTGCCCGTCCTTCCTGACGTATTCCTCGATGATGAGGTCCGGGGCCACGTCGCCGACCGCGCCTTGGTAGGAGTTGTAGTTGACGGTTTTGACGACGCCTCTGAGGCCCATCTTCCTCATGAGGCGCTGCACCTTCTTGTGGTTGACGGGGATCCCCTCGGCTCTGAGCTCCGCGCAGACGCGCCGCACGCCGTACCTGCCCTTCGACGTGTCGAATATCGACGCGATCAGCTCGGCGGTTTCCGCGTTCTTCGCGTCGAAGTCCGCTTTCCCCCTTTCGTAGAAATAGGTGGACTTCGCCAGCTTGGCGACGGCCAGAAGATCGCCTATTTTGGCGCTTTCCGACTCTTCCTTCGTTTGGAGGACGGCCTCGTACCTCTGCCTTGGGGACGCCCCTCCGACGCCACCAAGGCCCTCAAGTTTTTTAAGTAGGCTATCTCGAGGCGATCGCGGCTGGCCTGCTTCCTCAGCTCCGCGTTCTCCCTCTCGAGCTCCTCGATCGTCTTTGGCATTCCTGGGCTTCCTGCCTTTCGGCTTAGATTGTAGCCCATCCTCGCCCTTTTCTCGATAGGCCCGGAGCCAGCAGACGACGGAAGAGTCGCACGCCATGCCGAGGGAAAACCCGACGCTTTTGGCCGATTCGCCGGCCAGGACGCGCCTCACCGCCGCGAGCTTCTGCTCTTTCGCGAACTTCCTCGTGCGCCCGTGCCTCAGGCCCTCCGCGCCGAACCGCTCATAGACGTGGACCCACCTCGTGACTTTGTCATGCCAATCACCGATTGAACTCGGGCATCCTTCGGGGATGGGCACCCATCCCCCGGACATGTAGTCTTTCACCCACTTCAGCTTCTGCTCGAATGTGTACTTCATAAGAAAAGTACCCCGCTTTCTGGTTTGGTCCAGAGTTTGGGGTACACTTCAAAACGGCCGTCTTTTCTTATCGCTTTTTCAAAAATTCATTTCTTCGCTTTGATGTTCTTCTTTTTCGAGAATCTTTGACAGTGTCTAGCAAGGCTCTCTTGCCCCAAGAGGGGCGAAGCCGTTAAAGTAATGAGCGTTAGGAAGCTCTCTCTATGGAACCCGTTAAAAAGAACGCTCGTCTTGAACAGAAGGAATCGTACAACGATTACGATGCTGCGATGGCCTTAGCTCTTTCGAGCAATAACGCCGACGTGATGCAAGCGATTGAGACTTCTTACGTTCTTCCCGTTTCTCGGGAGCTCTAATCTTTCTTCTTTTTTTGCCCTTAAGACCTGGATTCAGGTCTTTTCTTTTTTTCTGGGGTTGGGATAATGATGACATGGAAGAAAAATTTTTTAAGTCCAATGCCGTTTACCAGATTTATCCGCGGTCTTTTTGCGATTCGAATGGCGATGGGATTGGCGATATTCGCGGCATTATCTCCAAACTTGATTATTTAAAGGATTTAGGCGTCGGTATCTTGTGGCTTTCGCCTGTTTATCGTTCGCCGAACGCTGACTTCGGTTACGATATTTCGGATTATCGCGATATCAATCCGGATTATGGCACGATGGCGGACATGGACCGGCTGATCGCCGAAGCCAAATCCCGCGGGATTCGGATCGTGATGGATTTGGTGGTCAATCACACCTCCGATGAGCATCGTTGGTTTCTCGAATCGCGGAAGAAAGATTCACCTTACCATGATTATTACTATTGGCGCGAGGGCAAGAACAACAACACGCTTCCGCCGAATAACTGGACTTCGAATTTTGGTGGTAGCGCTTGGACTTATGTGCCGGAATCTGGTTCCTGGTATCTCCATATCTTCGGTAAGAAACAGCCCGATCTCAATTGGCACAATCCCAAAGTCTTAGAAGAAGTGGAAGGTCTGCTCCGGTTTTGGCTCGATAAAGGAATCTATGGATTCCGCTGCGACGTGATCAACCAAATCTGGAAAGAGAGTCTCGATGATGGCAAGAAGACGCCCTACATCATTGGCACCGAACATTATTTGATGAAAGAGGGGAATCACGTCATCCTTCAAAAGCTTTATCAGGATGTCTTTTCCCATTATGACTGCATGACCGTTGGCGAGACGTATAACGTCGATTTCAAAAATGCCCGCCGCTTCACCGATCACGAACTCGATATGTGCTTCCAGTTTGACCATATGGGGGTCGACAAAGGCAAGCTTCCGATCTGGACGAGACGATATCAACCGGCCCGATTAAAGAAGATTCTTTTTGATTGGCAAAAAGAAGTGGATTGGAATGCTAACTATTTAGAGAATCACGACCAGCATCGTTCGCTCGAGCGGTTTGGCGATACCGGGAAATATTGGAAAGAATCCGCGAGCATGCTCGCGACGCTTCTTTGCACCTTGCGGGGAACGCCCTATATCTTCCAAGGTGAGGAAATCGGCATGCTCAATTATCCGATGTTCACGCCGGAAAATTATGTCGACCCCGTCAATACCTATATTTATAATTTGCTCCGACATTATCACATCTCTCGCCGACTCGCGATGAAATGGGTGCAGAATTTTAACCGCGATGGCGCTCGGATTCCGATGCAATGGTCCAGCGCTCCTCAAGCGGGATTTTCCACCGCAAAAACCACTTGGTTGCCTGTTCATCCCCAATATCAGAGCGTCAACGTCGAAGTTGAAAAACAGGATCCTTCCTCCATCTTGAACTTCTACAAGAAGATCCTCGCTTTCCGTAAGCAGGATCCGATTCTTTGCTATGGTGATTTCGGTGCGATGGCTACTCCAAAGCCTATCATGGCTTATTTCCGTAGTTATGGTGGCCACATCGAATTCGTCCTCCTGAATTTGACGGGCAAGAAGCAAAAGCTGCCTTCGAGCATCAAAGAAATGCGGGGCGAGGTCTTGCTTTCGAACTACGTTGGAGCAGGATTCACCTTCAAAAAGTTCTTGCGTCCTTTCGAAGCCTTGATCGCTAAAATTAAGTAAAATCTCTGCAAAAGCCCCCTCTTTTTGCTTTCGATGCCCTTTAAACCCTTAAAAGGGTTTCCGTTAGAGCGCTTTCTTCGTGAACTCCGCGCGCGAGATGGCTATCATTAGGAAGCCGAAAGGAGATTTTCTTATGGAAGAAAAACATCGAACCGATTACCTCAAATGGGACGAATACTTTATGGGGATTGCCCAACTCTCGAGTTTACGGAGCAAAGATCCCTCAACCCAAGTCGGGGCTTGCATCGTCGATGATCAGCATAAGGTTGTCTCTATTGGCTACAACGGCATGCCGCGCGGCATCGACGAGGATAAAATTCCTTGGGGACATGGCGAAGGACTCGAAAGCAAGTATTTGTATGTTTGCCACGCCGAGTTCAATGCGATTCTCAATACCCGCGATGGCGCTCATCTCAATGGCTGCACTCTTTATGTGACGTTATTCCCGTGCAACGAATGCGCAAAAGCCATCATCCAAGTCGGAATTAAAGAAGTTGTTTATCTCTCGGACAAATATGCCGAAGGCACAGCATTCTTAGCTTCGCGTCGACTCTTCTCCATGGCTGGCGTTAAACTCCGGCCTTACGAAGGGAAAACTCTCTCAATCACGGTGAATTCATGAAAAAAGGTTTTGTGTATCGCTTGATCGTCATTCTCTTGGCGTATCTTCTTGCTGGGGCCGCGGTTCTTGGATCGATGGCTTCTTCAGGGCAGCTCCCTTCTTGGGAACTTTGGACGATTTTAGGAGTCTTTATCGGCGCGTTTGTTCTGACGATGGCGATTAACGAATTTGTGATTTATAAACGAAAGACCTCGGCGAAAAAATGAACATTATCGAAGTCAATAAACTGAACTATTCCTACGATGGAAAGAACCCGGCCCTCAAGGACGTTTCTTTTGCTGTACCGGAAGGTTCATATGTGGCTTTGATTGGTCATAACGGTTCGGGCAAATCAACCTTGGCTAAAGTCTTGGCGGGTCTCAATGGTGGCTTCCAAGGTAGCGTGAAGCTCTTTGATACCGAATTAACGAATAAAACGCTTTATTCTCTCCGTTCCCGGATGGGTCTTGTCTTTCAAAATCCGGACAACCAATTCGTGGGTTCTACCGTTCGCGATGATATCGCTTTCGGCTTAGAGAACCGGCAAATCCCTAGCGAAGAGATGGATGGGATCATCAATCATTACGCCCAAGAAGTCGGGATGGAAAAGTTCCTCGACAGCGCCCCCGAAAACCTTTCAGGTGGTCAAAAACAACGCGTTGCCATCGCTGGTGTTTTGGCGATGAAACCGGAACTGGTGATTTACGATGAAGCGACCTCGATGCTCGATCCTTTGGGCAAACGGGATATTTTGGATTTGACGTTCAAGTTACGAAAAGAAAATCCGAAGCTGACCGTTTTAAGCATCACCCACGACGTCGAAGAAGCCTCTCACGCCGACCAGGTCTTGGTCCTTAATGAAGGCGCCCTCATCTTGCAAGGAACCCCGAAAGAAGTTTTCTCTCACGAGAAAGAACTGACAGACATCCGCTTAGGCTGCCCATTTTTTGTGGCCTTAGTTAACGCCTTGAAGCGCGAAGGAATCCCTGTTCCCGATGACGTTTCGAACGAAAAAGAATTGGAGGAATTTTTATGCCGATAGATTTCTCCAACGTGTCTTATATCTACAATCCGAAATCGCCTTTCCAATACGAGGCTTTAAAGGACATCAACCTTCATCTCGACGAAGGCGGCTTTATCGCTTTGGTCGGACGGACGGGAAGTGGCAAGTCCACTTTGATTTCACATCTCAACGCTTTATTGAATCCGACTTCTGGTGAAGTTGTCATTGATGGCTTTATCAATTCCTCCGAAAAGAAAAAGCGGAGCCGTGACCTTAAGCAATTACGGCAAAATGTTGGCTTGGTTTTCCAATTCCCGGAATATCAGCTTTTCGAAGAAACCATAGAAAAGGATGTTGCCTTTGGCCCCAAGAATTTCGGCATGAAAAACGATGAGGCTTTAACCCAAGCCCATGAAGCATTAAAGACTGTTGGTCTCGACGAAAGCTTTTTTGAGCGTTCGCCTTTTGAACTCTCGGGTGGCGAAAAACGCAAAGTGGCTATCGCCGGTATTTTAGCGATTCATCCAAAAGTTCTGATCGTGGATGAGCCGACCGCGGGACTCGATCCGAAAGCAGCGGAAGAAACGATGGGCTTATTTGAAAAAATCCATCAGCAGGGGACCACGATCATTTTGGTTACCCACGATATGAACCTCGTCCTCCATTACGCCGAAGAAGTTATTGTGATGGAAAATGGCAAGGTGGCCTTACGCTGCCGCCCCGATGAACTCTTTGGCAAAGACCTTTCGGAGTATTCCCTTGAAGTCCCCAATATTTATCGATTCGCTAAGGATTTGCAGGGATTTGGCATGTCATTAGAGACGAAGAACCTCCGAAGCGTGGAGGATTTGGCACGGGCGATTAAAGGGAGTTACCACCATGGCTAGTTTCACGATGGGACGTTACATCCCTTACAACACTTTCTTGCACCGAATGGACCCGCGGGCCAAAATTTTCGCTTTGATTTTGATGATGGTCGCGGTCTTTATGCCTTTTGCCTCCTGGGAGATGGTCGCCGTGATGAGTGGCATTGCCCTCATCATCATTAACGCCTTGCTTCTTTGCTCCAAGATGGCCTTACACCAGCTCTTCAATTCTCTAAAGAGTCTTTGGATTATGGTGATCTTCCTTTTGATCATCTACATCGTTACGCCTCGGACGAATTTCTCGATTGGCATCGCTTTCCACATCGGGACTTACCCCGTCTATTGGGATTCTTTCGCTGAAGCCGGCCGAATCTTGATTCGTTTGATGCTGATGATCGAATTGTCCTTAATCTTGACGGCGACGACAAAACCGCTCGATTTAACCTATGCGTTGGAATGGTATTTGACGCCGCTAAAATGGATTGGATTTCCTTCCCACGTGGTGGCGATGACTATCACGCTGGCTTTGCGTTTCATCCCGACGATTCTTGAAGATGTGAACCGAATCATGAAAGCTCAAGCCTCCCGCGGCGTCGATTTTGAACATGGCAAACTCGGGGCAAAATTCCGGGCCATCATCTCCTTGATCGTTCCACTTTTTGTTTCTTCCTTTATTCGAAGCGACGATTTAGCTAACGCCATGGAATGCCGCGGCTACGATCCCCAATTGAAGCGGACCCGTTACCGGAAACTCCGTTTCTCATGGATGGATTTGTTGTTAAGCCTCTTGGCAGCGGCTTTTGCGGCGTTATTTATCTACGTGTCCGTTACCCATTTCGATGGATTCGTGACTTGGTTTAATCTTGGGACCCATGCGGCATGAAGTACTGTGGTGTCGTTTCCTATTGTGGCATGGCCTACAAAGGATTTGAGCGTCAAAAAAACTATCCAACAATTCAAGGTAAACTTGAAGATGCTTTAAGCCAGATTTGCGGAGATTTTACCCCGATTCATGGCGCGGGGAGAACCGATACAGGGGTCAACGCCCGCGGCCAGACTTTTTCGTTTGAAGCCAATCCTATTTCGGATCTTGCCGCCTTTCTTCATGGCTTAAATCGGCTTTTGCCTGGCGATATTGCGGTGCTCTCCCTTCGGGAAGTAGCTCCGAGTTTTGATGCCCGTCATTCTTCAATGGGCAAAGTGTATTCCTATAGCTTTCATTATGGGGACCGCGATCCCTTAGCTCTCCACGAATTTCAGCTCGAATGGCCTCATTTTTCTTTTGAGCAATTCATGGCGTGCATGAAGCTTTATGAAGGACAGCATAACTTCATGGACTTCACCCCCAAAGCCGAAGACAAGGACCATTTCATCCGTACCATTACTTCCATCAGTTTTGCCTACGATCCTCGTGGCGGTCACATGAAAGTGACGCTTCGGGGCAATGGATTTATGACGTATATGGTGCGAATTCTTGTCGGTGTCGCCTTCAAAGTCGCGATGGGAAAAATGACGCTTGATGAAGTTCGTGCGCTCTTAACGCCACTCGAGCGTAAAATCATTTCATTCAAGGCGCCCCCCGAAGGGCTTTGCCTTGAGGAGGTCATCTATGTTTAAGAAGAATAACGTGGATTTCGACAAATCCACTTCGGACGAAAAAGTCGAGAAGAAAGGAAACGTTATGAAGAATCAGCCTTTGGATTACACCTATCATTCGCATACTTACCGCTGCGGACACGCGGTCGGGAGCGATGAAGAATACGTCAAGAAAGCCATTGAAGGTCATTATCATATCTTGGGTTTTTCCGATCACGTTATGCTTCCTGGTCGTAGCCAACCGGGTATGCGCGGGGACTTCTCTTTGGAAGAAGGTTATTTTAAATCGGTGCGGGATTTGCAAAGAAAATATGCTAAACAAATCCAAATCTATCTAGCTTTTGAATGCGAATGGTATGGCGAGACTTACCGCCAATACTACCATGACCTTTTAAGCAAAGGCTTAGTCGATTATCTTCTTTTGGGTCAGCACGATTATCTCGATGATGATCAATTGACCTTCTATGGTCGTCTAAGCGATAAGCGGGCAGCAACTCTCAAATACACCGAAGACATCATTTCGGGAATTGAAAGCGGCTTATTCATCTACGTGGCCCACCCCGATCTCTTTATGGCGTGGTATGACAGCTGGGATGCTTTGGCCCAAGATTGCGCTAGCCGCATCATCGAAGCCGCGATGAAGGCTGGAATGCCGCTTGAAGTGAACATGGGGCCTTCGCGTTGGGGCCGGCGGAACCGGATTGGTGAAGCTATCGATGTCGCCTATCCTTATCCGGAGTTCTGGGATATGGTTTCGGAGGCGGGCGCTTCGGTGATTATCGGTGTGGACGATCATGATCCGAACGAATTATTAACCTCGCCATTCGACTGGGTTCGTGAGTTCATCCAAGACCACAATTTGAACTATCAAGACCGCCTCGAATTGCCCTTTAAGGTCAAATAGCGAGAAAATTTCGCTATTTATAGCGATAAGACGAGTGATAGAATACCTAAGGCTAAAAAAGGAGCTTAAGGATTTATGGGAAGACATTTTGAAGTCAGAGCGGCCGCCATGGCGGCGACTGCAAAAGCCAAGAGCGCGATTTACATGCGCGCCTCCAAGGAGATTTATGCTGCTGCAAAAAGCGGCATCCCGGATCCCAATAGCAACCTCGCTTTAAGAAGCGCCATCGAAAAATACCGTAAGACCACTCCGCGTGATGTTATTGAACGGGCCATTGAAAAGGCCAAAGGCGGAGATTCGGTTGCCTACATCATGGGTCGTTATGAATTCTTCGGGCCGGGCGGCAGTTTCCTTGTCGTCGACACGATGACCGATAACGTCAATCGCGCTTTAGTCAACGTCCGGACCATCGTTACCCGCAAAGGCGGCAAGATGGGCAGTGTCATGTACAACTTCCAGATGGAAGGTGTTCTTGATTTCAAGGGCGACGAGAAACTCCGTCAAGACGTCGAAGACAATCTTGTCTTAGGCGATGTTGATGTGAGCAATGTTACTTTTGGTGATGGCGAAGTCGAAGTTCAGTGCAATCCGAGCGATTTCGAAAAAGCGAAAGACGTGCTGAAAGGCATGAATATCACCGATTTCGATACCGCCGAAGTCACCTTCGTTCCGAATGAATATGTGACATTAGGTGATGAAGACAAAGAAAAGATGCAAACGTTGCTTGATGAACTCAATGAATGCGAAGACGTTCAGGCCGTTTATCATAACGTCGAAAACGTCTAATCTTCCTTCGCTGGTTTAAGAGCGCTCACCTTAGGATGGGCGCTTTTTTATCCTTTACGGGACAAACGATAAAAACCATTTTGATAGACGAGGATTCCTTCCTTCTTTAACTTATTGAGTTCCAAAGAGAGACCGCTCCGCTCGACAAATAGATAATCGGAAAGCTCTTGTTGATTACAAGGAATGGTGAAGGGTCGATCCTTCGATTCTTTTTGCCGTTCATAAAAGAAAGCCAAAAGTTTCTCCCGGGCGCTTCGGCGCGACAAAAGGATGCTTTTTTCCGCCAAGGTTCGATATTTGCTCGCGACAATGGCGAGGAGGTTTTCAAAAAGACGTTCTTGTTCTTCAATTTTGAGAGAACAGGGGTGAAGAATTTTGTTTATCGAGAGCAATAAGATGTGGCAATCGCATTGCGAGACCACGTCAAAAGGGTAACGTCTTTCGGCGCTAAAGCCAAAAGCATCCCCGATGAGACCACCCTCTTTAATCGAAGAAATGATACTGTGCTTGCCCTCGTAATCGAGGTATTCCGTTTCAACATAACCCGTGAGAACAAGTCCGATTTCTTGAACCTCATCTTCTGAAGCAAAAATCAGATCGCCTTTTTGATACTGCTCCTCGTGAGCGCCAAGACAGCGAAGAAGAGAGGGAAGTTCGCTAAGAGGAAGCCCTTTGAAAAGCGGGCTTTTTTCAATGACATCATTTCGGGTGAACATAAAAAGTCTCCCTTTTGTTGATTTTTCAACTGATGAAGCGTTTCTAGACTAATACACTAGAATCGCTGAGGCAAAGAAAATGCCTCGGAGAAAGGCAGGTTTTGACTTTATGAACACTAAACAACTTCATTCTAAACTTAAAAAGAGAGGCTCCGCTGACGTGAGCTATCTCCAACATTCCGTTGACGAAATGATCTACACCTTTATGGCCGAGGAGAACATCCCTGGTCTCTCCTTAGCGATTGTGCAAGCTCCCTATATTCCGAGAGTGGTTGGCTATGGCTATAGCGATGCCAAACAAAAGCGCCTCGTTTCGCCCAATACCATGTTCCCGTTAGGGCCCATTTCGCAAGCGTATGCGGCAGTGGCTTTAATGCAACTTTATGAAGCCGGCCAAGTGAATCTCGATTCTTCAATTGCAACCTATCTCCCCGAGATTCCCGCAGCTTGGAAAGGAATCACCGTGATTGACCTCCTTCGCCACGCTTCTAAATTAGCAGATTATCGTAACGAAAAGAATTTCTCCTTGGATCAGCCTTATTCCTTCGAAACCGCTCTGAAGACTTTAGGCGTGAAAGCTTTGCTCTTCGAAAGCGGGCGGGGCTTCAATGAATCGGCGACGGACTTCCTCGTTCTTAGCGAGATCATCGCTCGGGTGAGCGGCATGAGTTATCACGCTTACGTGAAGAAGAATCAATTCGAAGCGTTAGGCTTACGCCACACGGCGTTTCAAGAGGATTTAAGCCAATTCAAAAAAGAAGATTTAACGCAAAGCGGTGGCTTTCACGAGATCTTTAAACATGATGGCGCCTATATCGATCCGATCGAAGCTGCGGCGAGTTATAAATCTTCTTCCGTTTATAAATAGCGGGGTTTTGCAAGGATTTTCCGATGTCTATGCTTCGTCGGGCGATGTTTCTTTCTGGGATATCGCTTTGGCGGGCGGCGTCTTAATTCATGAAAAGAAGAACCGCGATTTCGTTTATCAAAGCTATCGTAGCAAGAATGGCGAAAGCGTTCCTTCAGTGGCGGGATGGCATTTCTATTTCCATCGGGGTCTTATGGCCATTCGCGGAAGCGTGAGAGGCTATTCTTCTTATCTTTCACGTTTCACTCATAGCGAAGAATTGGTCTGCGTGACCCTCTTAGCCAACAAAGAAGGCGTCGATTTTACCGATCTTGCCCGGCGGATCGCTGCCGCCTTTGGCGATTTGCTCTCCACCAACTATGACGACAATCGCCTGTTCCTTTTAGAAGGACAATTCAAAGCCGACGAAACTGTTCTCCGATTGAAGAAAGCCCTCGAAAAGCGTTCGATTCCTCTTTTCGCGGAGTTCCATCATCAGAAAAATGTCGAAGAAGTTGGTCTTACTCTTCGTCCAACGACCATTCTGGTCTTTGGCTCCCCGAAGGTCGGAACGCCTTTGATGGCTCTCGATCAGTCTTTAGGACTTGATTTGCCGTTAAAGATTGCGGTTTGGGAAGATGAAGCGGGATCGACTTGGGTGGGCTTCAAGCGTCTCAAAGCGCTCATCGAAGAGCACGAACTCAAAGACAGCGTGACGATCATAAAAATGGAGAAGTTGCTCGAAGCGTTAGCTAAAGAAGCAGCCGAAATCTGAGCGAAGAAAAAAGGAGACCCTATCGATTTGGGGTCTCTTTTTGTTGTGGCGAAATTAGATGTCGTGCTCGCCGTTTTTGTATTGGCCAAAATAATAAAAGCCGTAAGTCTCTGAGCCTTCGCCTTCGTATTCAGCGTATTTGTCGCCGACATCCCAAGTGAAATAAAACGTGCTGTAACCCGTGTAGGCGCCGAAAGAGTTTTTCCCATCGACATCCATTTTGTAGCAATATTTGCGGGGAGATCCCTCCGTATCCGTCCAAGTGTATTTTTGGTTTTTGACTTTCATCGAATCCGGATCTTTCAGCATGTTTTTCATCGTCTCGATTGATTTGTCATAACCGGTTTTCGCATCACCAGTAACACATCCCGTCAAAAAAAGCGACGATAACGCCATGCAAGTTCGGCTCAGAAAAGTTGTTGTTCTCATGTTTTAGCCCCTTTTGAAAATCATTCTAGAAAGAAAGCGAAGCAAAAAAAGATATTCTTAGAAAAAAAGAAAAGACGTTCTGTTTCGGTGAGAACGTCTTTGACTTTTAGAAGAGAGTATCGGGTTCTAAAGAGGCTTCGGTTTGACTGAACTTGGCAATCAAATCCTCAATCTTCAGTTTGCTCTTCGCTTCGCCTTCGCAATCGAAGATGATTTTGCCTTCGCTCATCATGATGAGGCGGTTTCCATAACGGATGGCGTCTTTCATGTTGTGCGTGATCATCAAGGTCGGGATGTGGTTGGCTTGGACGATTCTCTCGGTCAATTCCATGACGGTTTTCGCCGTTTTGGGATCGAGAGCGGCCGTGTGCTCATCGAGGAGGAGCAGCTTCGGGGTCGACATCGTCGCCATTAAGAGGGTAACCGATTGTCTTTGCCCGCCTGAGAACGTTCCGATCTTGGCGTCCAAACGATCTTCGAGTCCGAGGTTTAAGGGTCGCAATAACTCCGCAAACTCCGCTTTCTTTTCTTTCGTGAGAGCCCATTTGAAGGGTGAAACCTTCTTGCCCCGATTGGAGGCGAGGACCAAATTTTCGAAGAGCGAGATGCTGGCAATCGTCCCTTGCATCGGATCCTGGAAGACTCGGCCAATCCATTTGGCTCGTTGATACTCGGGAACCGCGGTAATGTCGACTCCATCGAGAATCAAATGACCTTCGTCGATACTATGAACCCCAGCGATTAAATTCAGTAGCGTGGTCTTGCCCGAGCCATTGCCGCCGATGACGCTGATGAAGTCGTTATCGTGGATGGTCAGGGAAACACCTTGGAGGGCCTTTTTATCGTTATCGGGGTTATTGTCGAGATGGAAGGTCTTTTTCAGATTGATACACTCAAGCATGCTCTTTGGCCTCCTTCTCATCGACCAAGCGACGCGCCCGCTTCTTCTTATAACGTTGAATCAAATACGGAACCGCAAGGACTAAGACCAGCAATAATGCCTTGTAGAGATAGAGGAAGGTGTCGCTCTTCGGAACGAACTGGAACAGAATTTGGATGATGTACCAATAGAGGAACGATCCTCCTAAAGTCGCCCAAAGATGCATCTTGAAACTGGCATGAGGAATGATGGCCTCGCCGAGGAACAATGTGGATAATCCCAAAACGATCATGCCTTGGCCATCTTGAGGAGAGCCCGTGAGGTTCTTCTGAGCATATAGGGTGGCGGATAAAGCTACGAGCAAAGATGAAATCGCTAAGCCGATGATCGTCATCAATTTCACATTGATGCCATTGGCCTTAGCCATCTGTTTGTTCTTCCCCGAAGCCCGTAAAGCGAGTCCCATTTCGGTGCCGAAGAAGAAGTAGATGCCGCCCATCGATAATCCTAAGAAGATTCCGGTGATCAGGATCGGGGATAAGAAATTAACCCAAACTTTGCTCATGCCCCAATTGAGCAAGAGAGTCGAGAACCAACTAAAGACCGTAAATGTTGAGGCATCAAGGTTCACCTGACCGTTGTTGAGCTTGACCAAAATGATGGCAATTGCGAAGAGTGCCGCCATCATGATGATGCCCGAAAGTAGCGGTGGTATCTTCAGGTAAAGCGATAGACAAGCATTGATAATCCCCGCGAGTACCCCAATCACTATCATGAGGAGTACGACCAGGAAAGGATTCCATCCCCGCAATAAAAGGAAACAGCTGAAGACTGTGACCAAAGGGAAAACGCCTTCAACAGAAAGATCAGCAATGTCGAGAACCCGGTAGGCGATAAAGACGCCAAGGGCGAGCAGGGCAAAGATTAATCCACTGGTTAATGGGGAGAGGAAAAAAGTCTGAATTTCGTAGCCGCTCATTAGATAATCGTCGCTCCACTCGTGGCTAATAAGCTGGCGGGCAAGCTTAAGCCTAACGCGGTGGCCCAAGTCTTATTGATGGTGATTAAACTCTTGTCGCCCGTGCCAACCGGAATATCCGCCGGGGCGGTTCCGTTTAAAATTTTGACGGCTTGTTGTCCGGCTTGATGCCCTAATTCGGTGTAATCGACGCCCATACCAACGACGCAACCATTAATCATGCCGACATCGCAGCCTAAGACGATGAGCGGGGTGCTGCGCGATTCGTTTGCGCTCTTGATGGCCGTGATGTTCGCGGCGATCGTGTCATCGGTGGGGATCCACAAGGCATCGACATCGTTCGGAATCGAAGTAACGGCCGCGGTGATTTCCGTGGCGTTATTGATGGTTTTTGCGGTTTCGTTCCAACCATTCTCGGCAATCACTTTCGTGGCGATGGCTTCTTGGTAAATGGAGTTGGCTTCGGTGCCGGTAATCAAGGTCGCAACTTTATCGATGTTATCGAAAAGTTTTAAGAGATTGAGTTCTTCTTTGATTGGTCCAAGATCCGACATGCCGGTGACATTATGCCCTGGTTTATCAAGCGAATCGACCAGCTTGGCTCCGACGGGATCGGTCACGGCAGAGAAAAGAACGGGGATCGCGCGGCCAGTGGTGTCGACCGAATTTTTTAAGGCGGTGGCACTTGGCGTGGCGATACCATAGACTAGATCCATTCCGGAAGCTAACGTGTCGGCCATGGATTTGTTGGTGGCGCTATCCGTTTCAGGATTGGAAAGCGAGATTTTGATTTTTTCTCCATCCTTGAATCCGGCTTCTTCTAAGGCTGTCACAAAACCTTTTTTGGCATTCGTGAGCGCTTCGAAAGTGCCGAATTGAAGAATGCCGATTTTTTTGACGCTCGAATTTCCTCCACAGGAAACGAGGGCGAGACAAGAGAGCGAACAAGCAGCTAACGCAATCAGGTTCTTTTTCATAAATTATTACCTCCTATAAAAGAAAACCCCAGGTGGCGCGACACCTGGGTTCCCAAACGAAGTATTACTACTTTTTACGGTACAGGTGGCGTGCGATATCATCTATCGCTTTCCCACCTGCTACCATCACTTTAAGCAGGGCTATCGTGAAGCGATATCCTTAGCGTAATAGTAATAGTAGTAATAGTAGCCTTTGTTGGCCGGTATTTTTCTGATATTCAGAGTGGACATACGTGGCCTCCTTTGGCTTGGCATTACTTTAAAAGATGAACGGATATTGTCAATGATTATTTTTTCCAAATGAGGGATAATAGGCGCAATAAGGAAGAACTTGAGATGAAAATAACGAAGTGGGAACGTTTTGTTCTTTATCCGCTTGGAGCGGCGTTGCTCATCCTCTTCGCTTTTTATGATTTGCCCATCATGAAGAGCGTTTTCAATGAGAACAATATTTTTGGCCGAATGGGAGAACTCGGCGGAGAAATCCCCTTGCAGTTTTTGGGCGTCACGTGCGGCTTTTGGCTCTTCCGTTTCCGCGATCAGTCGACAAAGGCCCGTTCGATTTTGTGGGGCATTCTCTTTATCGTCATCGCCCTCTTTTTCGCCGGCTATGGTGGTGGGCAGGTCTATAGCTATTTAAATAACAAAGATAACAATTACACCTTTCATCCTCACCTCTGGTTTGCTGTTCCTATTGCCCTCGTTTATCTCATTGGTGGTGGCTTGATTGCTTTTTTAACGAAGATCAGCAATCCCAAAGAAGCCGTCATCTTTGCCTGGTTCATGATCATCATGTATTTCAGCACCCTCTTGCTCATGAATCTTTTGAAGTTCTTCTGGGCTCGGCCTCGGTGGCGTCATCTTTATGCCGAGTTTGGCGATGGGGCCAGCGATTATTTCAAGCCTTGGTATATCCTCTCATGCAACGGGCATTTTTCCGATTATTTCGCCTCGTTCCCTTCCGGTCACACCATGAACGCTCTTTGCTGGATTGTCCTCGCTGGTGCTAGTTCCTTCATCAATGGCTTCAAGGGCAAGGAATGGATCATCCGTCTCGTTGTCTATTTATGGGCGATTCTTGTGGCGATGTCCCGCACGATTATGGGTGCGCATTTTCCCAGCGATATTACCGCCGGATTCGTCATCGAGTTGCTGCTCTTTGATCTCATGGGAAGTTTCTTCTTCCCGTGGTTCCATGACAAGGTGTTGAATCACCTTTCGAAAAACGAAAAACCTCTCAAATCCCCTTCCGATCCCTCTTAGAGCAATAATTCCTTTGACAACATACCTTTAGGTATGGATAATACTAACCGGCACTAACTTGAAAAGAGCGAACCCCGGTAAAGTTTAATCTCAGAAAGTACAGTCGCTAAAAAGACTAGGAAGAAGGAACAAAATTATGCAGCGTCAAACCACAATGGCGAAGCCCGCCGAAGTG
>Ga0183095_11190_pt1 | contig 26615 bp, 38 predicted proteins | sample BioMet4_FD_130346 | JGI IMG/M metagenome (GOLD analysis project Ga0183095, IMG submission 130346) | Microbial communities from bioreactor (seeded with sewage sludge) at LBNL, California, USA - Biofuel metagenome 4 (v2) (version 3) | ecosystem: Engineered > Bioreactor > Anaerobic > Unclassified ...
TAATCCCGGATTTGCCTTTTGCCAGCAGGACGAATCCCGCCATTCTTCCTTATCGTCTAATTCGTAAATAACCGGCAGAAACCGGTCGTCTACATAATCGGTAATGCCGTCATAGCCATTGATTGTATCTTCCGCCTGTTTATATTTCAGGTCATAGATATTCTCCCGAATAAAGCCAGCAGTACTTGCAATAATAATCAGTGGCTGCTGCCGGGCCGTCATACCATCGGCGACAACATCATATAGATTCGAATCTTTCCAGGCATGAAGTTCATCAATCAAAGCGCAGGAAACATTTAAGCCATCCAGTGTGTTGCTGTCTGACGCCAACGGTTTATAGATACCGTCATTGATACCGCAGTAGATATCGCCCACCCGGCACTTGCAATATTTATGGATCTCCGGCGACTTTTTAACCATACGGACTGCTTCATCCCAAACCACTTTCGCCTGGTCCCGCTTGGTAGCTACACTATATAATTCCGGTGCGCTTTCGCCATCTGCGATCAGCATATATAGCGATATCGCAGATTCCAGCGCGCTCTTCCCATTCTTACGGGCCACTAGCAGCAGTACTTCCCGATACTGCCGCAAGCCGTTATCGTCTATAAATCCAAAAACAGCGGATATCAAAGCTTTCTGCCAAAGTTCCAGCTCCATGAGCTGGCCGCCGGTCTTGCCTTTGGATAAATGACAAAAAACTTCGATAAAGGTAATAGCACGATTGGCTTTCTCTTCATCAAAATGAAAAACACCCGGGTGATGGATGGCATCAACCAAGTGCTTATATACGCGTTTTGTCTTATGGCATACGGTAACTTTCTGCTCCGTAATTTCATGATAGTATTGCTGGATGTAGTCCATGGTGATCACTTCTTATGCAGTAAAAATGCAGCCAGTTTATCTCCCGTCTGCTGCTGTGTCTGCGGCAGTTGGTCCATCAGCAGCTTAATAGTCGCATTATAGTTTTTAATGATGGTGTTGTAATTCTTGACAGCCGTAGAATCCTTTTTCCCCGTTTGATTTGCCCCATTGGTATACGTTTCTTCGTACCCCTCGACATCAATCTGCGCCCGCAATTCCTCCAAACTGACGGCCATCCATGCGGCATTATCAATTAGTTTTTCCACGTTTTTCTTTTTGGGCGGATCAATATCCCTATATATTTTGCGGAGTTTATTGGTTTCTTTTTTGACCAACTTCGCTTTTTCATCGGATTCAAACACGTGCCTCACCACCTTATGTTTCGTAGATTTTACCTGGCTTTATCAATAGTTAGAACATTTTGTAAATTTCTAGCTGGATGTATGACCTACACCCCTATGCAAAATTGATTTGTGTTAAATAGTAGGTGGGCTCCGGCCTCGAGAAATTCAGTTACAATCCCTACGCCCGGGGGGTTCCTTTCGTGACTTCGTCGTCCTCGGCACCCACCAGATTACCATATTCATCAAACTCTATTTTTCGTCCTTCTTGCGTGCCGTGAATCTTGTTGTGGCACTCCACACAAAGAAACATCAGGTTGTTCCAGTTCAGCGTGACCTCTGTATCATGAATATTCTGTGGCGTCAAATACGTTTTATGATGTACGATATACCCCGGCCGGCCGCATTGTTCACAAAGGTAAAATACAGAAGCTGCATACGCTTTTGAAACCTTACGTCATGCAGACGAATTATAAAACGATTTTGCGAATTCCCGTGCCATGTGAATATGCCTTTCCCGTTAACTACTTGTCAACGTAAATTCCATTTTAAAAAATCAAATGCTATATTATTTCAGTATTTTATTCCGTGTTCGATATGGCACCGGTGTATGATTAATATCTGTTTCGTTCGTTCGCTTCTGCCTATGCCGCTTATTTTCAGATGATATACATTTCCCATTCCGCAAAGTAAGCCGCACATTTGTGCAGAAGCCCCGATGATTGAAACGGCATTTTCGGTTGTCACAATCTGTCATAGAATCACCTGATTCCGGGCATCAAAAAAGCACTCAGGTTAGTGAGTGCTGAACTTTAAATTATTATTTGTGATTTAATTTATCAAAATTTTCATAGTATACATTGACAAAGAAAAATTTGATACATGACCCAAGTAACGACGTTGTATAAAGCAACGAATATACTGTAAGATATAAAATAAAAAACACCAATCCCCAATATATCCATATAAAGATACTACAAAATTTTGTTTCTAACTGATAAAAAGAAAATAAATAAAAAATTCCATCAAAACTAATTTCTCCAATAATTAAAGCACCACAGTAATAAAACGAATAAAGGATACCAACAATAGCATTAATATGTCCTTTTTCATTTATTACTTTTAAAGCCTTATGTGTAATAATCGTCGACATTAATGCCAAACCAGAAAACAAAAAACCAATAATGCCAATATAGGCTGGTATCGTTAATGAAAATAACGTTCTCAACATATCATTCAATATATCTATAGTTAAAGTGCTACTAAAAATAATCGTCAAAATGATTGAAAAAATAATAGAAACTTTACTTTCAGTTCCCCATAATTCACGATATTTTTTTGTTAATTTCATAAAAGATATAAATGAATGATTTTGACAAACATCTTCGATATGTATTACATCGTTCTTGTTCATTTCTCATCTAACCTCTGTCTTATTTCAGAAGATACAATTCCACTGACCCCCGCTCGGCCATATTCAGCTACTTCAATCAATGAATTTCTAGAAGAATCTTTAATATATTTTTTATATGGAGCCGCAGTATCGCTATTTACATTCTTTGGTTCTCCATTACTATCTTTTCCAAAAATTTTTAGATTACCATATCCTTTTGCAACACCATTAATAACTCTCTGAAATAATCCGGCTTTGATGTTTAATCCTTCCTGAGAATATGGTGCAGAAATAATTTGATGAAATTTCGTCCCATTTGTTTCTTTTAATTCCATTGCATTCTTTGCAAATAATTCGTCATACTCGCAGCCATTACTATTGGGCGGAATGAGAGTAATATTAACTTCTGAAATTTTATCCAATACTTTTATTTGAGCTCTTAAATCACCAATATTATTTTTTGCAAAAACGCGAAACATTTGTTCTCCATATATTAAATTAATAAGTTCCTCAAAATAATTTATAAATTTTTGGCGACCAAATTTTTGTGTAGGCACAAAAGCAACTATTTCTGTTTTAAAATCAAAATAAAAAGGAACCGCACGAGAAAGTTGTGATTGTGATAAACTGTCCAAATCGTCCTTAGTTGCATCGTACAATGCAATATCATCTTTAAAGATTACAATTAATCTCCCAATAATGAAGTTTTTATCATTAATTTTGTCAACATTTATAAATTTATATATTTGCTCGTCATTTTCTTTTGTTTGTTTATTATGAATTGTCTCAGCTACATGTTTGTCTTGCCATTCTTTTTCCATCAAACGTAATAATATTTCATCTAATTTCGATGAATCATCATATACTTGATAAATATCCTTATTAACACTAACTTTCGCAAAATACATAGTAGCCATTTTACAGTCATCCCCTAATAATTAATTTGTTTCCAGTATACATTAATTATTAAGGGAAATAAATGAAAAGATAACGTTTTATACCAAAAAGCCAAAAGAAGCACCCATTGCGGCATGGATGCTTCTTTCGTTATACGGGGTAAAAATAATGTTGCTGTCCGTCTAGCGGCTCTCGACATCATTTCACAATATCATTATACCACACAAAAATGTGAAATTATGTGAAATCTTTTTCTAAATTTTGTAATGCGTCTCCATGTAGCTGCAATATACGCCTATATGTATACTTCATTTCCACCGCAATTTCTTCCCAACTCATATAATTGATATACCGGTCATACAGAACGGTTTGCTGTATTGGATCTTCCACCGCAGCAATCAGTTTCTTACCCTGCTCCCGCATAGCAATCAGACGATCCCATTCACGATTCACACGTTCCTCGTACGTTTCCAACCGGATATATGCATCGGATAAATCAGACTGCTTCGTGCCGGTTACCCGTTCTGTCAGTTTTGATCCTTTAAGGTACAACATGTCGGATCGTATTTGATCGCGCTCTCGCTCCACAGCACGTAATAATTTTTCGTGTCGGCGAATCTGATTCAAAAATTCTTTGGCTGTCATGTACTCATTCCCTCCTGTTTTAGCCGATCCATTAACGTATTCCCATCAAGGTTCATGAATCTTGCACATTGGTCGGATCGAAAAAACCGTTCCACATCCCGCATAGTTTCTAATGCTTCTAAGCTTCTATTTTTACGATACGCTTTACGCGCTGCTCGATATTCCTGCACGGCCTGTTTAATAACGGCAGCATTCAACGATTCGAACGCATTTCTGATACTGCCATCTATCCGACCTGGCTTCCATTTTGTCGGCGTGGGCTGTAATATATCACAATGGCCGCATGCCGATTTCTTTCGCCTACAATCATAACAACCATGTTCTGTCTGCTTCACGATTTATCACCGTCCTTATACGGTACAATCGGAGCCCATGCAATAACTTCTTCGTTTTCGCTGCCATGCGTCCATATTGCCCAATCTCCTGGCGGTGTTATATGACCACTAGTATACATATAATGCCATATGTCATAAGATTTAAATTTAAAATATATCCATACAGTTTCCCATGCTTTTGGTAATTCATCTTTGACTGATATCCATGTCATCATCTTCACGCTCCTAACACACCCTGCTGCAAATCCCGTTCCGGAACTAACCGTCCGAAACGTTTTTCTTCAGCAAGCTGTTTTAATAACAGTAATAGCAAATCAATATGATCCTGTAATGGCCGTTTTTCCTTGTCGTACTGTGCTGCCGAATCCCATGCACCTTCTCCAATCACAGGCCGAATAATGTAGCCATACTCTGAATCGCGAATCAAGATGCACCCCGTCCCGCGCAAGTAACATAAGATGCCGGCAAGTTCCTTGTCCCTAACAGCAGCCTGTGTCAACAGCCACGCCCATTCCCACCGATCCTGCGGATGTTTGCTACGGTAATTGTCCGGGAAATCTTCTATCGGCCAGTGTTTGGGATTATGGTCGGCTTCGACATGCTGTATCAGCTGTTCGATAAGATTGTTGATCATCGTGTCCCGTGTCAACATGCCCGTTTTAGGCTGCTTTATTTCCTGCAGGATTTCATTGAATACCGCTTGAACACGATTTGCGTCAATTCCATTCATACGCCATACTCCTGTTCATCGAACCAAGTTGCCATCATATCAGCTAAGTGCAACGCTGTGACCAAGGGCGATTTCTGCTGTGCTGTTCCCAACAACTGCAATCCGCTGTACGAATCACAAGCCGCGTCAAATCGTCCCATATGCCAGCGGATGGCAAGCATTTCTTCATCCGACAGATTTACGTATTTGCTTAAAATCATCACGGATTTTTCGCCATGGCCAAGCGGCGTGTCGTCCTGCCAAACATATTCAGGATACGATTCCCATTGGCCGTTATGATTCTTACGCCATTTTTCTTTCTGGTGGTAACAGCCCATCTTGCAAAGATCATGGCCAATACCACAAATGAAAAGCGTTTCCGGAGAATAATGTCGTATCGATAATTCTGCGTTTTCCAGTATTAATGTTTGAAGTCGTACATACACATTCCAACTGTGTACAGCTAAACCACCGGGATACGCACAATGATGTGTTGTAGACGACGGATCCTCAAAGAAACTGGATTCACCCAGAAAAATTACAAACTTTGGATTTATTCCAATTCGTTGTGCTTCATCTATAATCAAATTACGCATTTGTTTTAATTTCGAAAACTGTTCTTCATCCGGCTGCTGCAGCCATTCTTCTAAATTCATACTCTCAGCTCCTCTGCAAAAATATAAATGCCTTCCTTTTCGCCATACATTTTTTCTATCATTTCACAGCAGACCAAGGCATCATCTTTCCAAAAGCCTACCTTGGTCATGCAGTCTTTCAATAACTTAACCATGTTATCCGTATCCGGCTTGGTAACTTTCCATGTACAAGCTGGATGTGTTTTGCTGGCTTTGAATATCCATTTGGTACATAACCGCACCGGACCCTGAATCGGCTGCTCCGGTTTGCGCTGATATAAGTACGCTTCAAACATGGCCCGTGCTCGGGACAGACATTCCGGATCATAATAATATGGCTTTCCGTTTACGACGTGTACTTTTTTCTCCTGATGCGTTACGGTGGGTATTTTCATTTCCATGAAGAATTCTATCGGCACACTTTCACCTTCTTTTTTCTTTTTTTGACAACGACAACATGTATAGTCGCGAGAAAATAATAGGAATAGGGACGACAAGTGGTGGTTTCAAAACCACTTGTTGTACCCCTATTATTTTTTCTGCGGACGACAATTTATATATATATATAGGAAATTTTGTCGTTTTGTCGTTAGATTTTATTGTTTTCTTGTCGTTTTTCTTAAAATCTTATTTGTATTGCTTAACGTTTTTATCGTTAAAATGTGTTTTGTCGTTAGAATTTAAGGTATATTTTTTAAAATCGTTGTATGACGCATGGTTGTCGCATTTGTCACATATTGTCGTTTTGTCGTTTTTGCGACATTAACGACAATTAACATTTTGTCGTTACTTTTTATCGCGTATTTGTATATATTATTTAAATATTATCGTGCCGTTATTATTACGACAATTGCGACAAAATAACATATTGTCGTTTTGTCATCGTCATTTATTGCTTTAAAATGGTGCCATTTTTATTCACCATTTCTTCACTTTCGTCACAATATCGTTCGATCGTTCGCTTGCTGACATTTAATGCATGTGCTAGATCCAGGACGGATACGTCCCCATTTAATGATAATTCAAGAAATTTATTTTCTGCTTTTTCAATATTGGAAACTCGCTTTTGTTTATGCATCCCTCTTGCTTCTTCTGCCTTTTGCGGTGCTGATTTCCCCCGAAATGGCGCAGCCTCCGTCAGTTTGCCAGTCGTATCTAGTTCATGAATCGGATACCGGAACCATACATTTCGCGGCGAAAACGGCGCAAATTCTCGAAGCGTTCCTTCGATCCGCCACGCCGTGGCGCTGTCATTGTCCGGGTTTTCGATCTGCGTCATATCCAGCAACGCATCGGCATCGCGGGCGAACACACCCGATCCGGATGCCCGGTCCATACTCGCCTTGCCAATCTGCGCGCCTTTGCTGTGATGGTGACAGTAAATCACCGCACAGCCTAATTCGGTACATACCTTGTCGAATTGGTTGCAGAAATGCGCCATCTGGTCGGCACTGTTTTCATCACCCGTAATAATCTTATAGATAGGATCAATCACAATAGCCGTATACGCACCTGTCTTAGCCCTACGGATCAGTTTCGGTGCCAGCTTATCCATCGGGATAGACTTGCCCCTCAGGTTCCATATGGCCCAATTATCTAAGTTACTGGCTGGGATATTCAGTTCCATATATACGTCATGGAACCGATGCCAGCAGCTCGCCCGGTCGAGTTCAAGATTGACATACAACACTTTTCCCTGCATACATTGCCAGCCCATCCATTTACGTCCTTCGGCAATAGCGATCACTAATTCGATTAAGGCCAACGACTTACCCGCCTTGGACGGTCCGGCCAGCATCATTTTATGGCCGCACCGGAGCACGCCCGCAATCAGCGGCGAAGACAGCGGCGGTAAATTGTTCCATATTTCGCGCGGTGTTTCAATGTCCGGCAGCTCGTCCACCTGTTCATCGTACCAATTCTGCCATTCTACATAATTGTGCTGCCCGATATTCGTATCGACGATAAACTGTTTTTTATCCCCGCGCATGACACCCGGAAACCGCGACAGCCGGGACGGGTTCCGGTCCTGCACATCGACTTCCAATCCATTTTTGCGGCAGATCGTATACAGGAGATCCACACGCTTGCAGTATTCCTCATAACTACTGGCATCAATATGTACGATCGCATGCAGGCTTTTACTGCCGCTATGAACCAGTACGGCCACCGGCAACTCCAGTTTACGGATGATTTCGTTCTGTTTTTCGATAGGTATCGTATCGGATTCTACCAGGGCATAGCGGAATTCTGTCACGTTTTCGTTCCGGACACCTCGTTTATCCAGCGGATTGAATCGGATCCACATGCCTCCCTGTTGGTTATAATCCCCGATCACGTTGCCAGTATTGCCGTTGCAGGTCCGTAGTTTAGCAATTAATTCTCCGGCCGTTTTGGTATATACGCCCTTATTGCGGGGAATGAACCGGCCATCCTTTTCAAAACTTTCATTGACGAAGCCAACATAATCCTCACTGTTAAACAACGTCGATAGATACGTAATCATTTCCTGGACAGGATTCCATTTGGATTTCGGTTCCTTAATTTCAATACCTTCTACCCAATTGCTGTCTACCAGCTTGATTCCGTCACCGGCAAGGTAATCGTCCCAGTTATACGCATGATTTTCTTTCGGTGTCCATCCGCCCTGCTTAGCAAGATCGGTGATTGTTGCGCCGGTAACCGGCCGGGATGTCCCCCGGAACGACTGCCATTTCTTTTGGCATTCGCCCGCATGATACCGAGCGGTATCGGTCCGGCTCCATTCGTCCCACACATCGACATCATAGCCTTCATGTTTTAATGAAAAGCCGATATTCACCCATTCCTGGTACGTTAAGGACATGGGATTGATATAGTGCAGCAGTGGACGCAGATCCATTTTGCTTTCCATGTATTATCACGCCCCCGGTTTATAATCTTGCGGATGTATGCTGCGTGGCACGCGCCAACTATTAGCGGCAATCTGGCCGATCAATTTTGATGCGTCGGTAAACATCCATGTACCCACATTGGTAAATCCTCGCTGCTCCAGCAGCCGTATTTGTTTCGGTGTTGCCAATCCTGCTTCTTTGCGTTGAATCAACTTATCAAGTAAGATGCTTGCTTTGCCCGCACTGTCAATATCTTCAGCAAATATCCCAAATTTTTCGAGCATACTGATTTGTTGCGGTGTCGCAGGTCCTATTTCGAACCCAAAGGAAGGGACATAGCTTGCTAAATCTTCGTCACGTATAGAAACCGCATATTGTAACGGATCCACCAACTGGCGTTTGCGTTTCCTCATGGCGTTTAATTGTTCGGCAAGTTTTTCTTCCCGGTCTGCGATCACATCGTCGGCGGCTTGTTGTTCGGCTTCTTCAATATCCATAGGTTCTGCTGCTTCTTCAATGCGTTTCGTCATGGCATCGGCCATTTCCCCGCTTTTGGCAAGGAGGCACGCCGGGCGGCATAGATCGTGTTTTTCTGTCAGCCATAAGAAATCAAGCAATAACAAGTTCTCTTTCCCAGGGGACAAACGAGTCCCACGTCCAATCATTTGGGAATAAAGCCCTCTGCTTTTGGTGGCCCGTAATACGATAATGCAGTCTACACTTGGACAATCCCATCCTTCGGTAAGCAACATGGAGTTACATAGGATATTGTATTTTCCGCTATCAAAATCCGCTAAAATCTGTTTTCTTGCATCACTTTCGCCGTTGACTTCGGCAGCCCGGAATCCCTTTTCTTGCAATAATCGGCAAAACTTTTGAGACGTCTTCACCAGCGGCAGAAAGACAACGGTTTTTCGATCGGCACAATACTGTACCATTTCTTCGGCAATTTGCGCTAAATATGGGTCTAAGGCAGTCCCTAATTCGCCTGCCTTAAAATCCCCAGCCGACATGCCGACGGCGGTAATATCTAATTGTAACGGGATCGTTTGTGCCACAATCTTACATAAATACCCATCCTTGATGGCGTTTGGTAAATTATATTCAAATGCCAGGCTGTCAAAATACGTTCCCAGGTTCCGCTTGTCGCTGCGGTCTGCTGTTGCGGTTACGCCTAATACATTGGCATTCGGAAAATGCTGCAGTACATGTTGATAACTATCACTGACACAATGATGTGCTTCATCAATAATAATCGTTCCGAAATAATCAGGTGGAAATCGCTGCAGTCGTTTGTCTCGCATGAGCGTCTGAACACTGCCAACGACGATGCGATACCAGGAACCTTTGCAGGATTGCTCGGCTTTTTCTACGGCGCATTTTAATCCGGTAGCCTTATATATTTTATCGGCTGCCTGGTCTAATAGTTCCCCGCGATGTGCCAGGACCAGGACGCGATCACCGACGCGGACACGCGCCTCGGTGATCTTAGCGAACACGATTGTCTTGCCCGTACCTGTTGCCTGCACTACCAATGTCTTTTTATGTCCGTTGTCCCATTCCGTTAACACAGCCTGGACGGATTGTTGTTGGTACGGTCGTAATTCCATTTAAAAGGCCCCTTTGGTATATCCCTTTTGTCCGGCCGGTTCCTTATCGAAATATTTGTCTACGTTGTTATATTCCTTGTCGTTGTAGGTCCGCGGTTTGATGTGGCAGCGGCCTTCCATATTAACAGCCGCCGTTAATGCATCCCCAATACTCATCGTCATAGGCTTATCTTTTTCTTTTAATCCGATCGCCCGGAAAAACGCGGAAATCTTGAAATCGAATTTACTGCAGAATAGTAAATTATCTCGTACTAATACCCCGTTCCCGTCTGCATCGCTCACTGATAAAGATATCTTTGCTTCCGGGCATTCCGGCACTTTATCTGATGCATTGTGATACGTTCGTTCCACACCGGAAACGGTGAAATCATAATCCCCTGCCGGCAGCAGCGTAAATTCAGAGCCATCTTGTTCCAGTTTGTCGTCAAAACTATATACCGTATCGTTATTTGCCATGTTCGCTATCTCCTTTGATATAAAAAATTAAAATGGTACGTTCTCTTTACGTTGTTTGATAAAATCCAGCATTTGATTCCACGCTTGTACCAAACATCCGTCAACAAAATCTGGTGGATATTGTGTGATGGGACAATCTAACGGAAAATATCCTTTCGCTGCCACGGCACTCCGGATATCCAATTCTGATACATCGGCAGCTTGCATCAAATCTCGTAAAGCTTTGGGAATATTAAGATCTAAAGCCGCTGTTTCTTGCTTTGATTTTGATTCTTGCTTAGTCTCTTGTTTCGGCTGTTCTTTGGGCTCCGGCTTCGGCGCTGCTACTGGCGTTTCCGGCTGTACCGGCGTTGCGGGCTTCGATATCGCTGTTCCCTGATAGGTAGGATCCCCGGGAATGCAGTGCGCGATCTGTTGGTAATCGAACGGCATTTTATCCGGCAGTCCATGCCGGTTCTTGGCGTCCCAGTCGGGATGATGAGTGGCAAACATGACGCGTTTGCCGCCGCTTGCCTTTTTCCGGCCGTTCTTTTCGGCTTCATATATGTTGTATTCATAATTGGCAAATAACAGCATATCGGACCATTCTTTTACCATGGCAACAACACTGGATCCGGCCTTATTGCTGAGCTTTAATTCGTATCGATCGAACGGCGGTTCCGCTGGCCGTTCAAACTTGCGGATCAGGCAATGCGCGGTAAGAACTACGTTCATACCGGACTCCGTGAGATCTTCCAAGGCGTTCAGCAATCTGCCGAATTCTTCCTTAACGTATACATAGCCTTTACCGTAACCGAAGCTTTCAATACTTTGCATGCCGTTTTTCTTGCAGATCGAATCGATACATACCAGTTCCGCCCAGTCAACGGTATCGATTACCAGTGTTTGATAGCCCATGTGATCTTTCTTGAGTTCGAATATATCTGCCAGCAATAACGGCCAGGAGGACGGCCGCGGAATGCGGTCGACTTCCAGATGGCTGGTACTACCTTCTGTATCAATAAATATCGGACTGGGGAACTGACTGGCAAAGGTGCTTTTCCCAATACCTTCCGGACCGTAAATCACGACTTTCTGCGGTTTCTGTATTTTACCTTTGATAATATCCATCTCAATCCCCCCCCTAAAATGAAGCATTCACAAGCAATACGTCCGTCTGGGTGTTTAGCAGCTCTTTCAGTTTGTCATACTCATGATCTTTAGCCATCTCTTCATATCGTCCTAATTTGGGGCAACTGAGTATAAACGATGGCTTTTCATCCGCATTCTTAGGTCTGCGGATTTCCAATTCAATATCCATATCTTGTAAAAATCCACTTTCTTTGATGATTTCTATATTAGCGGTAAACTGCTGCGGAATATCGACGGTTCCTTCTCCATCTTTTGATTTAAAAGCAAAGGTGTAGTTGTTATTGTCTGTACGGGAATAATCTGCTTCAATATTTTGTACAAATTTGAAATTTTGCAAGTTATACAGTAATACTTCACTGTTCGGAATTTCGGGAATAGAATCGCGGCGGCATTTGATAAAATCAATGAGTGTTTTCTGAGATAACGCCTGCTGTAATACATCTTTCCATTCTTTCATCTGTAAACTGTTTTCGAATCGATACAATACCATATCACGTTTCATATCAATCAATGAATCATCTAAGATAGCTGTAAATCCGGAATCATGGTAGCCTACGACGGTATGTTTCGTTTGTCGCCATTTGATAAGAATCTCAAAGGCTTCTGTAGATAAAGCCTTGTATATAGTACCCGGATAATTAAACGGTTCTGCAGCTTGACCCATACGAATAATCGTTTCATCGTTTTGTGAATTAATGTTAAAATTATATTTTTGTTCCATGATAGTTTCCTCCTATGCTTCTTGATTAAAAGGCAATACCGTCAATACATCCTTATTGATTTCTTTTGGTTTTTCGCTTTGGATTGTAAAATCATTGGCATTGAATTGATAGACAGACTGTTTTTTAGCAGCCGTTGGCATTTTAACGTCTACGGATCCAGCCATCTTAAGCATGGTATCTGAATCTTTCAATCGTGAAATTTTAATTTTGACGGTAACAACTGCTTCTGATTCATCATTTTTCAATCCTTGCAAAATCATTGGATACCGACGCATAAATTCCTGATTCAGCGTCCCATCACATACCGCATCGAGTGTTAATTTTACTTTATCTTCCATCATCATGTGCCTCCTTAAAATTTACCTGGTTGCCAGGTAGGTTTCTTTTCTGCCGGTGCTGAAATTACCGGCGATGCGCCTTCGACATATCCATCGGTTATCACGATCGAACATTCTTCGCCGGTGGAAACCCGCGTCGCAATGACCTGCAATCCTTCTTGTTCCAACCATGCGCCAAAGTCGGATAATGTATCCGTATCCATTTGCTCCAACTTATCCATTAACACAAATCCGCAATTCGGATTCAGTCGCCGGACAATGGCGGTGGCTACTTTTAGCTGCTCGGATGAACTCATGCAGTCCCACTGCTGCCCGTTATAAGTAAGTGCCCCGTCTTCTACAGATAACCCCGGTAACGGTAAATTCGCATCCGTCAGTAATGTAGTCTTATTCTTTCGTACGGTATCCAGTTGTCCGGATAATTCTTTGTATTGGGAACCCAAATCTTCCGCTTCCTGCTGCGCCCGGATTTTTTCAGCATTGGCACGGACCTTGACATTCGTCGCATCAATATTGGCAATATTAGTTTCCAGCTCGGCAGTACTTTCATCATGGAGATCTTCCGCAGACTTTCTAGCAGTCACTGCGTTCTGCTGTGCCTCCTTCAAGCGCTTTCCCGCTTCGTCAAATGCAGCTTGCGCTTCGGTTAGCTTACGTTCATATAGATCCCTGGCGTTTCTTAGTTCCTGATTTGTTGCATTTTTGGCAAGGATGGCCTGCTGCTGTTGAATTAACTGTGAAGCACTGACCGGCTTCTTTCGGCATATCCGGATAATATTCTAATTCATCGGCATGTGCCTTTTTCCGTTCTGCCATTCGGCCAATTTCCGTGCGTTGATTATAATAGGCTTGTTCCTGTTGCTCCAGTTTCGCCAACTGCGGTCCAACTCCGATAATCTGCAGTAAGATTTTCGCCTTGTCTTTGGCACTGGATTGCATAAACTTAGGAAGATCCAGTGCGAATTGTTCTACAAATTCATTTAAAAGCTGCTGGCCGCCTTTCTGCCCGCTGGGATCATAGACTTTTAAGGCTCCGTTTTTCCCCTTACGGTCCACAATCAGGCCGTTACTTAACTCGATATGGATGGATGGCGGGATGACGGATTCTTTCCGCATCGGATCGGATGGTTTCATCCGTTCGCCGCCCAGTGCCCAAGCAATGGCATCTAATACACTTGTCTTTCCCTGCCCGTTCCGGCCTCCGATAATCGTCAGACCGTTGACGGTCGGTTCCAGGGCAACGGCTTTCACCCGCTTGACGTTTTCTATTTCTAAACTGTTAATTTTAACTGCCATTTCTGCTATCGTCCTTTCCGTTGATTAATTTCTTCTTGTAAGTTATTGATAATAATCGCTAATTTAATTGGCGTACCACCAAAGGAGAATACATAATCTATATTTTCTCCTTCTTTCAGGTTTAAATTTTCATCAAAATGCTTTCGCGGTATCCATATGTTTTGATTAGTATCAAATAAAGTAAACCTTGCCGCTTGTGTGGTAATTTGCCCCATGAATCTAAATTTAAAATGTTTATATAGCTGCAATTCTCTGTTTAAATTTTTCGGTGGTTTTATGTATAGAGCCATTTGCTAAAACCTCATTTTCTTGATATACTATGCGTAAGTCCAATTTCTTTACAAGATGCCGTCTGCATGCCAGTGCCGACGGCTTTTTCTTTACCATAAAACAAATCGATCGCACCGTTTTTCGTACTCGCCCATGCTCCTTTCCGGTAGCAGTGCTTACAATACACAACATAAATCATGTAATGGCCGATGCGTTTAAATGCCATTTTTGGTATGTGACCACAGATGCAAGGTTTCATAGCATCCCTCCGATCCATGTAATCATGGCCTGCCAAATGGAATACACACCAGCAATTCCAATCGTGGCTGACATAATCAATCCTACTAAGAAAATTCCTAGTTCTTTTGTGCTGAGCGCTTCGCCGTAATCGGTTGCCCTGCGTTTTGCGATTTCGCGATCGATCGCTGCCATATCGCGGCGTGCCTGTAACCGTTCGTGATTCTGGTTGACGAACCGCCACGGTGTACCGATATAGTCCGTTGCTTCATTCATGCTGTTTCGACTCCTTTCTGCTTGGCTATGTTACCCGGATTATGTATTTCATATCGACGTTCTCCATAGCGGAGTTCACATTTTTTCCGGAGCCAATCGGAAAACGCGTCAGCATGTATCAATCTTTTACCTCCACGAGCCCCTATCCGCATACTGGGGAAATCAAAATCTTTGGCCCAATCTCGGATTTGTTCATCTGATACAGAGGCAATTTTTGCCGCTTCTTCGACAGTAATACAGATTTTTTCCATTAGGTTATACCTCACTTTCTTTGCTAAATGTTCAGCAAATCATGATATAATCATCTCTGAAAGGAGTGATTATATTGAAACGTGATTTAGATTTACTGAGAAGCATGATGCTGCGCATTGAAGAACTTGATTCACACAAACATAAGATAACAATCGAATCATTTTCTGATCTGTGTGAAGATCCGTATATGATTTCACTACACATTGATCTTATGCAAGACGAAAATTTTATAGAAATTCTTGACGAGATATACTGTGGTGATCTAAAAGATTTTATTATTGCCCGATTAACAACTGCCGGATATGATTACATTGATGCCATTTACGATGATTCTATTTGGTTCAAAACCAAAGAGCAGTTGCAAACCATTGGTGGTCGTACTGCCTTGTCTGTTGTCAAAAATGTTGCCGTTACTATTGCGGAGTACTACTTAAAATCAAAGCTTCCATCTTCGTAATCTTATCAAGTACACACTTTAGATTGGCATACTCATTATGCAAGTCGACATCGTCCGACCAGATTGCCGCCCTTTGTAGCTCCACCATGCCATTCAGTTGTATCTCTAAAATAATTTGGAGCCGCTTTTTAGCAGATTCCCGTTCAATTTCTCTCTTATGTATTGGGGTTTCCATCATCTCTCACCTCCTCTCGATATGGTATAATCACCTTAAAAGGGAGGTGATTATTATGAGCATTGATTTATCAGGATTTGATGAATTGAATAATCAATTAGAAGAACTAAACAAAAGGGCTGAATCGCTTGAAGGAACTCATTCAGTTAGTTTTACTAAGCTTTTCACAGAATCATTTATGAAAAAGCATACTCATGTTTCTTCGTTCGATGAGTTTTTACAAGCAGGTAACTTTGTTGTAAATTCACAAAAAGATTTTGAAGTTATTCCAGATGATGTCTTTGACCAGTACGTATCAAAAGCTACCGACTTTTGTCCATGGGAAGACATGTTTGGAACTGCTACGGAAGAATACGCTGCCGCCGAATTAGGCTTTTAATATTTTCAATATCAATTGTTATATTGGCAGCCGTTTTATTAATCAGCTTCACTTCTACAGGGCGGTTATTTTTAATCCGCCCCCTTTTTAGGTGTATTGTTGCTTGCAAATTATCCATCCCCATCTCACCTTCCTTCGATGTTTTGTGTTGACACAAGGTGTCAATTATCGGACAAAAAAATATCAAGTTTTTCTTGTGTCGTTAATAATAACCAATCTGATAATGTTGTTGCTTCAGAGCAATCAAAAGCAACGCGTCCTTGCATTTTATTATTAAATGACCCAACGGAGCATCCTATAGCATTCGCCCCCTCTCTGTATGTTTTTCCTTTTTCAACGAGTTTCCCCTTTAGCATGTCCAGATTCATTTACTTTTCTCGCCTCCTTTTCTGACACAACGTGTCATTTATTGAGCTAAGTATATATCACATCATACATGATTGTCAAGTCCGTGGTGTCAAATTTCATATTTTGCATTACATTTTTCTTGCACAGCGTGTCATAAAGTAGTAATATATAATCATAAAAAGCAAAAAAACTGCAAGGAGGAATATTGGAAATGGCCGAACGAGAAATTATAAATGCTGAAATTGGTAATAGATTACATAATGCAAGAAGTACTGCTGGACTTACCCTTGAAGAAGCGGGAAAAAAAGTAGGTTTAAGTGGAAGCGTTATTCGTCGTTACGAAATTGGAACAATCAAAAGTGTAGGAATTGATATTATAAAAAAATTTGCACTGGCCTATGGCACTACTGCACAGGATTTAATGGGCTGGGAAGAACCGCAACAGCAAGGCTATTACAACGATCCCGAAATTGCTGCCATGGCAGAAGAATTGCGTACCAATCCTAAAATGCGTATTCTTTTTGATGCATCCAAAGATTTGAATAAACAAGATATTGATTTTGCTATTAATATGATTAAGGAATTAAAGAAAAAAGAAGGTATTGACGATTGAATATTATCCTTATTTATAAATCAATGCCTTTGCACATGAAAGCTTTAGTGCACCCTAATGAGGACGGGACATACACTATTTTTGTAAACTCTTTGATTGATCATGATAATCAGGTCAAGGCCGTTCTCCATGAAGTGCAACATATTCAAGGCGGTGATTTTGATGCCGAAGCGCATGCAAATTTATTGGAGTATTTATTACATAACCAAGAGATTTCAGAATCTGATTTGCCAGATGTAAAGTTTTTTGTGGTGGCGTAAACAAACTTGTGGTGAAATGATAATCATAACAGGTCAGTGGTTATAATAGCATTGTAAAAATTTTGGGAAGGGAAAATTTAAAATCATGAATTATAAAGATCCGCATAACAAAGAGAATTTGATTCAAGTAAAAAACAAGTTAATAAGCGATCTTAGCATATATTTAGATGAATTAATTGCTGGTGATGAACATCAATATAAAGAAGCAGCTATTTTGTATTATTCTTTAACCGACAGATTAAATTATTTCAAACTTGAACCAACGTTTAACCCAAAATACTTGCCAAGTTATGCACGGGGAAATCTGATTAAGGCCAATTTTGGATACAATGTTGGCTCAGAATTCGGGGGCCTTCATTATTGCATTGTCCTTCATGAAAGTAATCAACAAAATCCAATAGCCTCCGTTCTTCCATTAACGTCAAATAAAGGGCGCCTTTATAAAAGTGATATTAACCTTGGGGATGAAATGTATTCACTTCTCATGTCAAAAATAAAAAACACGAAAATCGAAATAAAAAAGCAAAGTAAACAGTTATCGCAAACAATAAATAGATCTAACGATATTGCGGATAAACTTTTTTCTTTAGTAAAGATTGAAGGATTCTCCATTGATGAGAATTCTTTTGATTTGCTTGGGGCAGCATTTTATGGCAGCCCACAGCTAAAAAACTTATTAAAAAACGTTTCCACAATTACAAAAGATTTTAAATTCCAACTCAATGAACTGCAACAGACAAAAAAGAGTCTAGACCAAACCTCCCGTGAAATATCAAAAATGAAAGAAGGTTCTATTGGGATAATCAATCAAATTCGTCCAATTAGTAAGATGAGAATTTATAAGCCAAAATCCAAAAATGACGCGCTATATAATATCTCTATTTCTGATGATACGCTTGACACAATTAATGAAAAACTATCTCAATATTATTTAAAACCGTATAAGTAATATTAATTGACAGTCAACTTAATATCTGCTAAAATATAAACACAAGCGGTTTAGCCGCATTGAAAAAATGATAAGCGATTAGTCGCATCTAACGAAAAAGCCTTGTGTTTATACACAGGGCTTTTGTCGTATTAAAGTTTGACAAAAGAAACAAAGAGAGCATATAATAGTAATACAAATTGGGCTATGAATCCCAAAAAATATTTTCTATTATTGCCTTCGGGCAAAAACTAAGCCGCTCTCTTTTATATAGAGGGCGTTTTTTTTACGCCTCCCGAAAACAAAAATCCCATCACCGGCTACCGTCGATAATGATGGCGGGAAGGAAGTGAAAACATGGATAATGATTTGGTTTTATTTAAAGATGGTCAATTTGAACTAAATGTTACCGTCACACCAGAAAAAGATACCGTTTGGCTTAGTGCAAATCAAATGGCTTTACTATTTGATAAAGATGAAAAGACAATTCGTCGACATATCAATAATGTTTTCTCTGATAATGAAGTGGAGAAAAATAACAACACGCAAAAAATGCGTGTTGTTGGAGTCAAACAAAAAGTTGCTTTTTATACACTTGATGTAATCATTTCCGTTGGCTATCGTGTGAAATCTCAGCGTGGCATTCTATTTCGAAAATGGGCGAATAGTATCTTAAAGCAATATCTTCTTCAAGGTTATGCTTTAAACAATCCCAGGCTGAAAGTTTTGAATAAAGTAATCAATATCCAGTCCAGCATTATTGCCGGTATTGTTGGCATTGACACAAATGAAGTTATGACCGTAATACAGGAATATTCACAAGCACTAGAATTACTGGATGATTATGATCACCAATGTATTACTGTGCCACACGGATCCAGCTGCACATATCAATTAGAATCTGATGAATGTATGGTCTATTATACACAATATGGAATTCAGTAAAACATCAGATATATTTGGAGTTGAAAAAGAGCCAGGGAAATTACAAAGTATATTAGCCGCGATTTATCAAAGCGCTTTTGGTAAAGAAGTATATCCAACACTAGAAGATAAAGCTGCCAATCTATTATATTTTCTTATCAAAGATCATCCTTTTAATGATGGATGCAAACGCATAGCCGCTACATTATTCTTATACTTTTTGGATAAAAACAAAGCGTTATATCGTGGAAAAGACAAAATTATTAGCGATAGTGCTTTAGTTGCCATTACTTTAATGATTGCAGAATCCAATCCCAAAGAAAAAGATATTATGATACAAGTTATTATGAATTTTCTACATTGGTAACAAAAACTCCCCCACCGTGCTGGAACACGATGAGGGAAAATATAATCGCACCACATCTCTAAATGGGCTGATTACCTATATAGTATACCATATCAGCCCTTTATTCACTACATCCAAAGGAGCTGATTTTATTATGTCAAAATTAAAGAAACGTACCGACGGCCGCTATTCTGTTACCAGCACCATTAACGGAAAACGCAAGTATTTTTATGGCCGAACACGAACTGAGGCGCAAGAAAAATGTGACGCATATGAAAAACAATCGGATAACATCACCAATTTTAATGCCGATATAACGATTGCTGAATGGGCACCGGAATAGCTGCATATCAAAGAACCGACCGTATCCCCTGTGACAATAGATAGTTACAAACACATTATAGATAACCATATTACCCCATTGATTGGGAATGTGAAGCTATGTGAATTAACTGTGATGACGGTACGGCGATTATTAGACATAAAGCTTGAAAAAAAGCTGTCTTCACGAACCGTCCGCTATATCTATACCGTACTTAATGCTATGATCAAACAGGCCGTTAACGATGAGTTAATAGGTAAAAACGTTGTCGCAAAAGTTAAAAAGCCAAAATTGGTAAAAACCCATGAAATGGTTACACTGTCAGCCGATGAAGTGAAAAAATTTTTGTCTATTATCAAGAACGAAGAGCACCATGCTTTTTTTAAGCTTGCGTTTGCGTCCGGGCTGCGCCGATCAGAACTTCTTGGCCTTGCATGGAGCAATGTTGACTTTAAAAAACAAACGATTACGGTAGAACAAACCGTGATTCGTGCCGGCAATGATATCATACTATCAAAATCAACCAAAAACGCCTCGTCAAGGCGTTCTGTTAAGATTGATGCCCAAACAATGGCAGAGTTAAAGAAGCACTCCATAACCATCAAAAAACGAATGTTAGCAACATATGAATGGATCAATAATGATCTGGTATTTCCAGGCGAGAAAGGAAATCCCACGTATCCGACATATGCGTCCGAACTTTGCAAAAAATATGCAACAGCAATCGGTAAGCCGGCGTTTTCCATGCACGGAACGAGGCATACCCACGCAACGCTGCTTATTGAAGCAGGTGTTAATTTCAAAGTCATTCAAACACGACTGGGGCACGCATCATTTAATGAAACCATGGATACTTATTCACATCTTACACCCATACTTGAATACGATGCGGTTGACAAGTTAGAGAAAATACTTTCGTGATGTTGTCAAAATGTTGTCAAAACGCGCATAACTAAATGTTGTCAAATAAAAATAGCACCCCGCAGGGTGCTATTTTACTGTATGGTGCCGGGGGTGGGACTTGAACCCACACGGTGTTACCCGCCTGATTTTGAGTCAGGTGCGTCTGCCATTCCGCCACTCCGGCATATATTGTTTTCCCGAGTACAAAAAATATCATACCATACTGTATCCCATTCGTCAAGTTTTTTTGAAGTGGAGCCAATTTTTATAACCGGTTCCACTATTGCAGTCTAATTTTTAAGAGGTTACAAAATATCTTTAACGTCTGCCATTTTATCAAATGCGGTCTGACGCCAATACAAGGGGGTCAATGCAATGTGTTTTCTCTTAATACACGCCACATCGCTGTCATCAGGAGCCGAATCCATATCCATGTCGCCTAGGATACGATAACAGCGGCTGCCATCAATATCTTCGCGTTCAGCAATAACATTATGATATATCTGCACGGTCTGAGGAACGACTTCCGCGTTTTTCAAGGATATTTCGCCTTGCAGCGGTACATTTACGTTTAAAACCCCTTGATATTGACAATCAACAAAAAGCTTTTCCACAACGTCTTTCACCAATCCGGCAACTTCCCTGCCTCGTTCTTCATCCATGCGGGCCATAGAAACCGCCATAGCCGGAATATGATAATAAGGTCCCTCCATAGCCGCGGCAACCGTCCCTGAATACAGAACATCACTGCCAAGATTGTAGCCATTGTTAATACCGGAAATAATCAAATCCGGCTTATGATCTGCTAAAAAGTATTCAACAGCCATTTTTACACAATCGACAGGTGTACCGGAAACAAGAATTTCCCGCACATTGTCTTTTTGTGGAAGTTCTCTACAATACAATGCCCTGTGAATCGTCAAAGAATGCGAAGCTGCACTTCGTTCTCCGCTGGGCGCAACTACAGTCACGCGATCAGCATAGGCAGCCATCTCCTTTTTCAGGATTTGGATTCCCTTGGCACGTAACCCGTCATCATTAGTCAAAAGAATATGCATGCACCTTTATCTCCTTATTTTTTAAAGTTTTTGCGAGTTACCTGCGCGTCTTCAAATGCCATGGATCGGATATGTTTAGTATGGCTCCATTCTTTTTTATGACGATCTCTAAAACCAAGAAACGTCACCGGAATCCAACTGTACATAAAGAGCGGATAAACAATCAGATACAGCCATGCCTTTTTAGGGACTTTAATCTGCAACAACACAATAATCGGAATCAAATATTGTCCCACACCTATAATAGTCCATATCTGAATAGGTACAATCTGATACAGTATATTCGTGTAACATGGAATATATGCATTAATATATGTCATAAAAACATAAAATGTAGACAAGAGCATAAAGAACGGCTGTGATAACGTAATAATGCCATCAAGCATACGAATATTACCCGTTTTTATGCCGCGGGCAAACAGCTTGGGAATAAACCGTTCTCCACAGTCAAACTGCCCTTGAGCCCATCTTTTACGTTGTCTGCAAGACTGCATAAAGCCCAGAGCTTTTTCATCATAGATAATCGCGTCATGGGCCCAAGTCGTACGTACGCCTTCCAATAATACTTTCATGGAAAATTCCATATCTTCTGTCAAGCAGTCACAACCCCAGCCATATTTGCGCACAATTTCCGTCGCAATACACATGCCCGTTCCGCCCAAAGCTGTAGAGAGTCCAATGTTATATTTTGCTAAATGCCACATATGATTAATAAGCCAGAATGCAATGGAAAAAGTTCCAGAAATCCATGTATCTGTTGGGTTTTTAGCATCCATGTATCCTTGGATGACCTTTTCCCCCTTACATAAGTGGTTATTCATTTCCCGCAAAAAATCTGGATGAACTAGATTATCCGCGTCAAAAACAACAAATGCATCATACTGCTTTTCCTGTTTTAACAGCTGATCAAACATCCAGTCCATCGCATATCCTTTACCCACCTGTTCCTTATTAATCCGCGTATATACAATCGCACCCCGTTCCCGGCAGATAGCCGCTGTATTATCGCTGCAATTATCGGCTACAACATAAATATCCAATAATTCTTTGGGATACCGGAGTTCTTTTAGATTGTCAATAAGAGGTCCTATGACACAGGCCTCATTGTGAGCACATATAACGGCCGCAAAGGAATTTTTCGGCGGTACGGTAATCTTTTCTTTTTTTTTCATGAGGCCGAATATGGCCAGAACAAAGTAGTACAATGAAAAGAATACAATGACTACTTGGATGGGTATCATGATGATATCCAAAAGATGTTCCATACTATACTATCTCCACCATCAGTTTATTTGGCAAATCCATTCATCGACGTATTAATAAGTCCAAACACGATATATAAAGCAAAAGGCATACAAAAAACAAGCTGCCATCCAGCTATATACATAGCTGCCAAACCCAACACCACAGCAATCACCAAAGCCGACTTATGCAGCACATCCGCGCTCTGTCCTTTAAAATCAGGATGATGTACCTTGCTGACAAGATCATATCCTACAAGAAACACGAGTACTGCTATTAAAGCCGCCGGAAGATGCACTCCAGAAATAACATAGGTTGCAATCAAGCAGCCGCCATTTGGTATAGGCATCCCCATAAAATAGCCATGTACCACAGTCGTATTAAGGTTAAAGCGCGCTAAACGCAGCCCGCCGCATACAGCATAAAAAATAGCGGGAATGACTCCCACCCAGCCTAATTCATGCAAGGCTGCCGTATAAATCAAAAAAGCTGATGCCGTGCCGAAAGAAACCACATCCGCCAAGGAATCCAATTCCTTGCCAAATTCACCACTGACTCCCAATGCGCGAGCAGAACGGCCATCCATTGCATCGCAAAACAGGGATCCCAGTATACAAAAAGCTGCCAGTTTTAAGTCACCTTGTGCAGTTAAAATGATACTTAACACACCAAATCCCAAATTACCAGACGTAAATGCATTCGGTATTAAAGATTTCATTTCTTAATCCTCCCTATAATGGTCTCGCCGCCTCGGACGCGATCACCTTTTTGTACAGTTATTTCCACATTATCCTGGACATACACTTCTGCACAGGATCCAAATTTGACCATGCCATATAATTGTCCGTGAAGCAAATCGTCGCCTAACGTAACCCACGATACAATACGGCGCGCCAAAACTCCGGCAATGGTAGTAACCAGAATATGTGTATCTCCGTGATCAATGCCAATAGAATAACGTTCATTTTCAAAACCAACTCCGTCTTTATAAGCCGGTCTGAATCGTCCGCACGTATATTGTTGGAATTTAATGGTTCCTGCTAAAGGAGCCCGATTAACATGCGCATCAAAAATAGATAAAAAAATAATTATTTTCTTGCACTCTTGGTTCAAATATGTGTCTTCATATACCGTTTCTATCCCCATGACTTTTCCATCCGCAGGTGCCACCAACAGTGATTCGTCTTTTGGAATTGTCCGGTGTGGATTACGAAAAAAATAAACGAAGTACAGGGCAAACAGAGCCGGTATCACAGCAATATACACGTTCACAAATAGCTTGGCAAGTACCGCCAGTATCACTGCCCCTAATATAAACACATAACCATCTTGTACAATGAGCGGTTTATTCAAAAAATCACCCCTAGTTCTTATGTGTATTTTTCTTAAATCGGACAGCTGCCACAAATTTCGGCAAAGCCAACATCCGCTTAAAACGGGTTGGTTCTTTACATAGTCTATAGAGCCATTCTAAACGGTTCCGCTGCATCCACCGAGGCGCTCGGCAAGAGTTACCCGCCAACACGTCAAACGTTCCGCCTACGCCTACACAAACACAATCTCCCAATTCAAAAAGATGTTGATATATCCACTTTTCCTGTTTAGGAACTCCCAGTGCAACAAGTAAAATTTTTGTACCGCGTTCCCGTATATCTTGAATAATTTGCTTCTCTTCTTCGGCTGTAAAAAAACCGGAGTGTATACCAACAACATTTATTTTACCGAAAGTTTCACTGCATTTTTCAACAGCCGTACACGCAACACCCGCAGCACCACCAAAAAGATAGACGGCTGTCTGTCTGACAGCCGCTTCCTGCAGCAGCCGGCAGGCTAAATCAAACCCGGCAACACGCTCTTTGAATTTGTCACCCTGTTGTTCTGCTGCCCAAAGAACGCCAGCTCCATCAGGAATAACCATATCTGCATTCTGCAATACACGCGCCAGCTCGTTATCTGTCTGCGCTTTCATAACCATTTCAGCATTAGCTGTAGCAATAATAGCTGCGCGATTTTCCTTGATACATTGAAAGACAAAATCCGTTGTCTCATCCATTGTCACGTTCCAAATAGGAATGGATAAAATCTCAATTTTACTAGCCAAATCGACCCTCCGCCTTGCCTTTATTAGTTCACGCTATAGTTTGGTGCTTCTTTAGTAATACTGATATCATGCGGATGACTTTCTTTCAAACCTGCACTGGTAATTTGGATAAAACGAGTATTTTCGATCATTTCTGTAATATTATGACAGCCGCAATATCCCATGCTGGCTTTCAGACCGCCAACCATTTGGAATATGGTATCTGCTGCCGCGCCTTTATACGGAACCCGGCCTTCAATTCCTTCAGGAACAAGTTTTTTAGCATCTTCCTGAAAATACCTGTCTTTACTGCCATGTTCCATCGCTCCCAAAGAACCCATGCCACGATAAACTTTATAACTGCGTCCCTGATAAATAACGGTTTCACCCGGACTTTCTTCCGTCCCTGCCAAAAGATTGCCCAGCATAACAACATTACCGCCGGCTGCAAGAGCTTTTGCCATATCACCGGAATATTTTATACCACCATCGGCAATAATAGGAATGCCATAACGGCGGGCAACCTTAGCACATTCATAAACTGCCGTAATCTGGGGCACGCCAATGCCGGCAATAATCCGTGTCGTACAAATGGACCCCGGCCCAATTCCAACTTTAACCGCATCAACACCGCATTGAATCAGTGCTTCGGCACCTTCTCCAGTAGCCACATTGCCAGCGATAATCGGCAGATTGGGATACATTTTCTTAATTTCTTTTACAGTATTCAGAACCCCTTCGGAATGTCCATGCGCTGTATCAATCACAACGACATCCACTTTCGCCGCTACAAGGGCATCAATGCGGTCTGTCATATCATGAGTCACACCAACTGCCGCCGCAACCAAAAGCCGCCCATTGGAGTCTTTGGCAGAATTAGGATATTTATGCGCTTTTTCAATATCTTTAATAGTAATAAGTCCCTGTAGATTACCTTCTTGATCTACGAGTGGTAATTTTTCTATACGATGACTGCGCAAAATGTCCTTTGCTTCTTCCAGTGATGTTCCAACAGGAGCTGTAACCAGATTTTCTTTAGTCATAATATCACCGATACGCAGACTCATATCTTCTTCAAAACGCATATCTCTATTGGTAATGATACCGACGAGCTTTCCATCTACCGTAATAGGAACACCGGAAATACGGTATTTACCCATCAATTCATTTGCATCTGCTAATAAATTATCCGGGTGAAGGAAAATCGGATCGATAATGATGCCGTGTTCTGACCTCTTAACCTTATCTACTTCTCTGGCTTGAACAGCAATCGGCATATTTTTATGAATAACGCCAATAC
>Ga0183095_11191_pt1 | contig 26558 bp, 20 predicted proteins | sample BioMet4_FD_130346 | JGI IMG/M metagenome (GOLD analysis project Ga0183095, IMG submission 130346) | Microbial communities from bioreactor (seeded with sewage sludge) at LBNL, California, USA - Biofuel metagenome 4 (v2) (version 3) | ecosystem: Engineered > Bioreactor > Anaerobic > Unclassified ...
GACCAGAACATCTATCAGAGCGTGAAGGGACTGACAGCAGCCGAGGCGGCCGCAAAGGAAGGAGCGGTCCTGATCACCTGCGCAGCGTGTGCGGACGGAACGGGAGGAGACGGCTTTTATCATGCGCGGAAGGAATGCGCGTCGCCGCAGGCGCTTTTAAATGAAGTGGAAAAGATCCCTGCGAATGCGACGAAGCCGGATCAGTGGGAGTATCAGATCTTGGCGCGGATCCTTGCGCATCATAAGGTTATCTTTGTATGTGATCCGAAGACGCAGGCGGTCGCCCGTGAGATGAAGCTTGGAACTGCGGATACGGTACAGGAAGCATTTGAAAGAGCGTTAAGGGAAAAGCCGGATGCAAAGATCACGGTTATCCCGGACGGGGTTTCGGTGATCGTAAAGTGAAGGGTTTTTGTGAATAACGGAATCGGCACCGGCTGACTGAAAAATCAGTAATCAGCGGCGCGCTTTCCGTAAGATAGAAAATTTATTAATATTTTTTCGTAAATTGCAATAACAAGTTGAAATAGTTGCTAAGATCATTGCTTAAGCTGCATATATCAGATCGAGCTGCTTATCGAAAAGTTCGTCCGGAGTCGCATAGCCAAGGATCTTCCTCGGCAGGTTGTTGATCCATTCTTCGATGGCGGCGATCTCTTCATCGGAGTAATCCTCAATGGATTTCCCTTTGGGGATGAACCGCCTTAGCAGACCGTTATGACGCTCGTTTGTTCCACGCTCGCAGGAGGTAAAAGGATGTGTAAAGTAAATGTTCACCCCGGATGATTCATATTCGGACAGCGAAGCAAACTCAAGGCCGTTATCGCTGGTAATACTCTTAAAAACTTCATTGAACCGGGAACCGAACAGTTCTTTATATTGATTCAGGCCTGCGGCAACTGCCGCCGCTGTTTTGGCAGCTATTTTTTCACCAGGTACTGGCGGGTCATCCGCTCAGCAAGCGTGAGAAGCACCTGCCCTTTTCCGGATTTCCTGCCGATGATGGTGTCGATCTCCCAGTGCCCGAATTCTGTACGGCTGGAGACACTCTCAGGTCGCTCCTCAATGCTTTTTCCGAGGATCATACGATTCTTGCGGATCCTGCCGGGTTTTGTGTTCCTGCGGAGCTTTAACGGAAGATCAACCGGTTTTATGGGGACCATTCCGAGATCAATGTAGTTATAAAAGGTCTTGGTACTGACGCTCTCAAGTTCCGGATTCCGTTGCATTGTATAATGAATGCCTGCATCTACCGACCATCCTTTGCTCCTCATGGTTTTTATAACGGCATTGACGAATTCACTGCAGGTAAGCCTTTTGTACTTCGGGCAGCAGCCGGAACGGTTTTCTTCATAGATATGCTGCCCCAGATCGGATAAATACTGATCAGTTCTTTTGCCCTGTTTGATTTGAACTGTACTGCCCCGCCTGATCTCAGCTGCGACCGTGTTATAGGCCCGGCCAAGCTTTTTCGCGATCCAGTAGGAGGGATCTGCCTTCGTCCAGAAAAGTTTCAATTTTGACCCTTTCAGCGAATGACAGATGTTTATATTTGCCGGATTCTGTGGTATTGTTTGAGTACTCCATAGTGTCTGGTCCTCCTTGAAAAGATTGTGTGTGGTGCATTAATCTTAACACGGAACCTTACACTATGGTTTTTTATGTGGTTCTGGTACTATTTCAACTTCATTTTACAATCGACCACAAAAAAATAATGAATAAAACCATGGAAAAATCAGATGTCCTTCGATACATATGAGCAGGGGAGGAACCTCTGTACGCCGGGATGTGGTTTAAGCTCCAGCAGGTTCACAGACCATGCATTCCTTTGCCCGGGCAGTATTGATGAATCTGGCCATCAATACGAATAACTTATAGATATGATGGGTTCTGTTGCGTTCATCTGTGATAGCTGTGCCTCTTAGCCGGTTGATTATTCTGGTATCGTGACAGCGGACATAACCGGAAATGCGGAGATCGAACTGATGAAGCGGATCAAGGAAGCCTTCGACCCGGAGATGATCCTGAATCCCGGGAAAATCTGCTGTTAGAGAGAAAAAGGGATGTGTGCATACAGCAAAAAGAGCCTTCAAGGCTCTTTTTGCTGTATGCACCTGAAACTGTACATTTTAATCGATGCAATTTCTTCCTGAAATATTTATCAAACCGCGGAGGTATCTGAGAGATCTCTTTTAGATCAGTCCGTTCTGACTCCGTTTTCATCAACTTGATGTCCGTCGGGAGTGATTGTATTTTTCAACATTGCACCTAGCGGAATATTTTCAGATTCGCTGTTCCAGATCCAGGTTTGTGAAGCAGCGTCAAAGGCATAAGTAGCTTCTGCCGTTTCCGCATTGAAATAATACCACTTGTCATTGATCTGTACCCATCCAATTGCTATTGAGCCATCCGGATTCAGATAATAGTAATGCTGGTCCACCGGATCATAGTACAGGCCGGTGTCCATTGCGCAGTTGTCGGGATTACAGTGGTACCATTTTCCGCTGACCTGGATCCAGCCTGTCTGAGCGAACCCCTCAGCATCAAAATGATACCATTTGCCATCTGCCTGTAACCAGGCGTCTTCAGCAACCGTCCCATCACTCTTTTTAAACTGCCATTTTGTCCCGACAGGAATCCATACACTGGAACTTGTATATGAGCCTGAACCGGAAGAGCCTGAACCGGAAGAATCCGAACCGGAAGAACCCGAACCGGAAGAACCTGTATTGCCGGAGCCGGTGACGATATACTCTGTTGTTGTTGTGGCGGCATTATAGTTTTTTATGAAACTGACATTTGAAGGGGCGTAATCCACAGTAACGGTATAGTCACCTGCCGGCATCGTTATATCCGTTGGCTCTGATGCAATGCCGTTTGTGTCTGTTGTCAACCAATACTTCTTGGTAAGTTCGGAGGATGCAAATGTAAAGGAGATATGCTGTCCGATAAGTATTTCTCCACTTTTAGTCTTCAGGGCAGCTGTCATTGTGGTGTAGGTGTTTAACGTATACTGGTGGGGACTTGCCGGAGAGAAGGATATATCGGAAAGAACGGTGTCTTCTTTTGTTATGGTAAACGGGATGTCTGTATGCCCCGTGTAGTCCGGATCGTTATCTGGCACCGAAACACGAACGGTATAGTTGCCGGCTTCGCTCGGTGTGGAAACGGAATTTCCGGAGGCAGAGTTACCTTCGTAAAAGGCATATATCAGATTTCCGTTGTAATTTGGAGAGAAAGACGGTGAGCCGAACTCGGAAGCCCTGATTAGATTCCCGTTGTAGGCACGGTTTTCAGGCGCAGAAAGACCGGAAATGGAAACTGCAGTTTTCTGTGCCGCGTATGTCGGCATGCAGATTAAGGCTGCCGACAGCACAGCTGCGCATGTCATACAGATACTTTTTGTCTTCATGATATAACCTCCTTGCAAATTTCTTTTTAGAATTTTATATTCCATTTGTTTAAAGTAAATTGCAGCAACAAACTGAAACAGAATCCGGAAAATGTTTTCCTGTACAATGCCGTTATGTATTATAGCACCGGAAACAGAGAATGGTTTGCAAATGTTAATCCATCGGTTGTGCCGGCTTTTAAGCAATTGATGTGTTCTTTTTGATCAGCTGATCAATGTATTATGACTTTTTTCGAATATTCATCGGGGAGATACCAAAATACTGGTGAAACGCGCGGCTGAAGTAAAGAGGATCTGAAAATCCGACTGCATTCGCAATTTCATTAACTCGTCCACTGGAAAAGAGGAGCATTCTGCAAGACTGTTCCAATCGTATTTTTAGCTGATAGTGTGCCGGACTCATTCCCACGGTTTCTTTAAAAAGATGGGAAAATCGGCTTCTGCTCAAATTTGCAATTAACGCATAGTGATCAATATCAATGGGATCCGCAAAATGCCCGTTGATATAACTAACCACAGCTGTTATATTTTTGTGCTCCGGCTTGCTTGGAAGTCTGCTGGCTGCCAGATTGTAAAGAATTCTCATTAAAATAGTATTTTTTTCCAACTCTATAATTTCTTCCCGGGCAAGATAGGAAAGACAGAGCTTACCAAATAATTCAAAGAGACAATCTTCATTAACGACTGTTCCAAAACAGGAACCTCTAAATCCGGCCATCTGTAATACTTCTGTGGACACGGTACCTGTAAAATGTACCCAATAAGAAGAACTGCGTTCCTGCGGCTCAAAACAGTAATACTGACGTTCATTTGGATAATACAGAGCGTAATCTCCCGGTTTCAAAGTCCTTTTTTCATTTCCGATCTGCACTGATGCGGTACCCTCCCGAATTAAAAGAATATGATAATCCACACGGCCATATGGCCGCAGAATCTCTATGTTTTGGTGAGAGTATTGCTGATACCCGGCAGAATTAACTTTTAGATAATGATTTGAAGTGAAGTTGGTCAGATCTTTAAAACTTTTCACATTTCTGCGCATAGACGTTGCCTCCCGGAACAATAATAGCATAAAAATCCATAAAATTGGCCAAATTATGTATGGATAATGAAAATACATCTGTTATATTACGAATTAGAAACTTATTTTACAACATAATTCAACATCCAATTTTTTTACTGAAGGAGGAAAAAATGAAGAAATTTGCTTTTATCGGGGCTGGCAGTTTTGTATTTACAAGAAATCTGGTCAGAGATCTTCTGACGTTTCCGGAATTTGAGGATTGTGAACTTGCATTAATGGATATAGACCAGGAGAGGCTCGATGGAATTGAAAAAGCAGTCAGGAAAATTGTTTCTGCTGCGGGAAAGCCTGCCAGAATTACTACTACGCTGAACAGAAGAGAGGCTTTGAAAAATGCGGACGGGGTGCTGTGCACGGTTTTTAACGGAGATGTAGATGTCTGGCGATATGATATTGAAATTCCCATGAAATACGGAATTAATATTAATGTAGGAGACACCAGAAGCGTATCCGGCATTTTTAGAGCTCTGAGAAACATACCGTTAATGCTGGATATCTGCCGGGATATTGAGGAGTGCTGTCCTGATGCGGTTTTTTTAAATTATACAAATCCAATGTCCATGCTCTGCAAGGCAATGCAGACATATACCGGGCTTGAAGTTACCGGCCTCTGCCACAGCGTACAGGGAACATCGAAAATGCTGGCAGAATGGCTTGACATACCTATGGATAAAATTCATTATCTTTGCGCGGGCGTGAATCATCAGGCTTTTTTCCTGAAATTTGAAGAAGACGGGAAAGACCTTTATCCGGTCCTGAGGGAGAAACTGGAGGATCCGGAATACTATAACAAGGAAATCGTAAGAAACGAAATGTTTCGGTATCTGGGATATTATGTGACAGAGTCAAGCGGACATAATTCAGAATACAATGCCTGGTTCAGAAAACGGCCGGATTTGATTGAAAAATACTGCACGCATGGAACCGGCTGGAACCCCGGGGAATATGCTTATTCCCTGAATCTCCATATAGAGCGAAAAAAACACTGGAAAGAAGAACTGGAACAGTGGATTAAAGAGGAAAAAGTTGATACAAACCGCGGGACGGAATATGCGGCAAATATTTTTAACGCACGGTTTGGAGACCATACACCCTTTAAATTTAACGGGAATGTATTAAACAACGGATCTGTTCCGAACCTTCCTTATGATGCCTGTATTGAAATCCCGACACTGGCAGACAGGGATGGAATTCATCCGATGATAGTCGGGAATCTCCCTGCCCATCTTGCCATACTGGTTAGCCATACAGCACAGATGGAGAATCTTGTTGTGGAAGCAGCTGTGAAAAAGAGCAGAAACATGGTTAAACAGGCTGTAATGATGGATCCGCTTTCATCTGCAGTCTGTTCAATGAAGGAAATCAGCGATATGTGTGATGAACTTTTTGAGGCAAATAAAATTTACCTGGGAGATTATCATTAAACTGGAATGTAAAACCGATTTTTACACAATATTAATCGCTGTGTACATTTTCAAAATTTGGGCAAGTACTATACTACATATAAAGTTGATGGAAATTAAATCAGAAATAATAATAACATTAAGCTAAATATGGTATAATATTTTGTATAATATGTCTATAATAGACGGGAACGGTCTGAAACCAAATGCTCAGACCGTTTTTGTATGAAGAAATTTATATCAGCTGTTTTATCCATGTTTTCAGACAGCTGTAAAAGCCCAAAATATTCATTTACACTTTTTAGTGAGAAAGCCAAAAATGCGAGAAGCCATTGAATTGAAAGAGGGCTGGAAATTTCATCTTGGAGAGATTGAAATTCCTGATTCTGTCAGCAAGGCTGTGACTTATCTGCAGGCTAAGACAGAACGTGATAAAACCGGCCCGGCCGGACTGTACTTCCCGGATGAATCCGAAAATTTTGGCACGAAAGAACAACTTACTGCAATTTTATGGGATAAAGTTACATTGCCTCATGATTATATAATCAGCCAAATTCCGAACAAAGAGGAAAATGGTTCTCTTGGATTTTTTCATTACCAGAATGCGTGGTATCGATATCATTTCCGTGGGGATGAAAAAGACCGGGGAAAGAGAATTACAGTCTATTTTGAAGCCGTCGCAGTTTGCTGCACAGTATATTTAAATGGATGTTTGATTCAGCGTAATTTCAGCGGCTATAATTCGTTTGAAGTGGATATTACGGATTATATACGGTTCAAAGAAGACAATGTCCTCGCGGTTCATGTAGATGCAGTTTCACAGCATGAAGGCTGGTGGTATGAGGGAGCCGGGATTTATCGGCCGGTCTGGATGGTTAAAACAGAAAAAATAGCTGTGGATAGATATGGTGTTTATGTACATCCGGAAAAGGGCCAAGGAGAAAACTGGAATATACCTGTTGAAGTAATGGTAAGAAATGATTTTGATTCCGAAAAGGAAGTAAATGTAAAAATAACGATTGTATCTCCAGCAGGCAGGAAAATTTTGCAGACGGAAAAAAGTATCACAATCGGAGAACGGGAGAAGGAGACAGCAGATTTTGATGTAAAGATCAGGAATCCGGAGCTTTGGAATACGGATCATCCCTCACAGTATTGCATTATCACCGAAGTTTATTCTGCCAAGAAATTACTGGACCAGGTAACAGACAGATTCGGATTTCGAACGATACATTTTAATCCGGATAAAGGCTTTTTCCTGAACGGGAAACATGTCTTTTTAAAAGGAGTCAATAGTCATATCGATTACGGCTTAACGGGGAAAGCGGTTCCGGATCGTGCTGTACGGTATAAGCTGGAATTGATAAAGGAAATGGGCGCAAATGCGTTCAGGACCTGCCATTATCCTCACAGCAATGCCGAAATGGATATGCTGGATGAGATGGGATTTCTGGTTATTGATGAAACAAGGTGGTTTGAAAGTACACCGGAGAGTCTGAAGCAACTGGATATGCTGGTGAAAAGGGACAGAAACCGTCCAGGTGTTATTCTTTGGTCTATTGGAAATGAAGAACCCTATATTGAAACGGACATGGGTAAAAGAATTATTGACCACATGATTGCAGAGGTTCATAAACTGGACCGGACCAGAAAAATCACAACCGCAGTCTGCCATAATCCTGCAAAAGCGACAGCTGTTTCAAATGCGGAGGTGCTGGGGGTCAATTATCATCTTTATGATCTGGACCGTATTCACCAGAGGCATCCGAAAATACCGGTTTACCTGGCGGAATGCTGCGCAACAGGTACTACAAGAGGATGGTATTTACCGGATGATCCAAAGCGCGGTTTTATCAGTGCGTTTGATCATGATGTCAATAAAGATTTTGTTTCAAGAGAATCTACATGGAAAGAAATTATGAAACGTCCATGGATATGCGGTGCTTTCCAATGGGATGCAGTGGAACACAGAGGAGAAGCGCAGTGGCCGAGATTATGCTCTGCAGCCGGAGCCCTGGATCTTTACCTTCAGAAAAAAGACGCTTTTTTCCAGAATCAGTCGCACTGGACTAAAAAACCGATGGTTCATATTCTTCCTCACTGGAATTTAAAGGAAATGAGCGGCGAAACAGTTCGGGTCGTAACATATACGAATTGCGAAGAGGTATCGCTTTTCCTAAACGGGAAAATAATCGGAAATAAAAAAATAGAGAAATATGGTCATGGGGAATGGATGATCCCATATATCCCGGGAGTCCTGACGGCAGTTGGTTACATCGGGAACAAAAAAGCAGCAGAAGATTCAGAAGAAACCAGCGGAGTCCCGTCAAGACTTAAACTTACGCTTAATACCGGAGCAAAAACCGCTGACAGCAGGGATGTTGTTATCGCAACCTGCACAGCAGAGGACAGCAAAGGGAGAGAAGTAAAAAATGCCGCTCCCATGATTGATTTTACTACGAATGGTCTTGGTACAATTCTGGGAACCGGATCAGATATCACAGATTCTGTTCCTCCGGATTATCCAAGAAGAAAAATGAGAGCAGGACTGTGCTCGGTTATTGTAAAAACAGGGAATAAACCCGGAATATTGAGAATTTACGCATCATCGACAGGACTGGAACCTGCGTCTTTGGCAATCAAACTTGATCTTCAAAAGGAAAATGGAGGTAGAAATGAATTATAAAAAGTCTTATCAATCAAAAATTGGTTATACCAGTATTTGCAAAATCGGTAAATGTTCCCTGAAAATGCTCGAGTTTGGAATTATTGAACTTGGAAATGGAGACAAAGTAAATTTTAATACGGGTGAAAATGAAACAGCTTTTATTCTGCTGGGCGGACACTGTAATGTTAAATTCGATAAAACAGAATGGAAGAACGTTGGAGGAAGAAGAAGCGTATTTGAAGGAAAAAGAGCTATAAGTTTTTATATGCCCCGGCATAAAAAACTGACAATAACAGGTTGCGAGCACGTTAAAATTGCTGTTTGCGGAACCCCGATAAAAGAAGATACGGAGCCGCAGCTTCTGGGCGAAGAAAATGTCAAACTTATGACGCTTGGGGTAAAACCGTGGGAACGGGAAACTAGTTTTATCATAGACGGCAGATGCAATGCTAAAAAGCTGACCATTGGCGAAGCCTATATTACTCCCGGGAACTGGGCAGGTTTTCCTCCGCATAAGCATGATACAGATAACATGCCATATGAAGGAATTGCTGAGGAAATCTACTATTTCCTGTTTCAACCAGATACCGGATTTGCAGTACAGTGTATGTATACCAAAGATGGAAAAATTGATGAAGCATACCGTGTGAAGCAGGATGAATTAGTTGAATTTCCTCGCGGATATCACACAACTGTCGGCGCCCCTGGATATAACAGCTACTTTTTATGGCTTATGGCCGGAGAACATCAGGGATTTTATCGTTCCAATGATCCTGATCACGAGTGGATAAGCGCAGTGGAGAATCTTGAGAAAAAGTCGTAACTGGATAATCATCTGAAGCGGGCCCGCTTTGAATGAATCATCCGATTTGCAGTGATAAAAAAACGTTAAAATTTACCACACTAATTCTGATAACAGAACGGGAGAGAGAAAAATGAAAAAACTGGAAAAGATAACGGGTATTCTGATTAGTACTATAATGTGCGCAGGTCTTGTGGCGTGCGGAGGAGCTTCTTCTGGTACAACTACAACAGCCAAGGCGGCAGCAGCGGCAACAACAGCCAAGGCGGCAGCTACAACAGCCAAAGCTGCTTCGACAGCTGCGGCAACAACGAAAGCAGCAGCAACAACCGCAGCCGGAAAGGCAGCGACATCATCAACGGTGGATCTTAAAGGCGATAGTATAGAAGTTGAAGTTACATACAATAATACGAACTTAGACGGCTTCAAGAAAATTGTTGATGCGTTTCAGCAGAAAACCGGATGTAAGGTAAACCTGGTTACACCGGGAGATGATTATGAATCCGTCATGAAAACCAGAATGGCATCCGGAGATTTGCCTGATGTCTGGAATACTCACGGCTGGTCGCTGATTCGTTACAGTGAATATCTTATGCCTTTAAATGATTGCAGCTGGTACAGCAAGGAAGATCCTTCTGTATTTGGCGTAATGGCAGATAAAAACGGAAAAATTTATGCGCTGTGTGCTTCAGAGGTTATTTCCGGAATTGAATATAACAAAGATACATTAAAGGCTGCCGGAGTGGATGCAAATTCCATCCATACATGGACCGACTTTGAAGCAGCATGTGAAAAAATCAAAGCGACAGGAAAAGCTCCTATTATTCTCGGTGGCGCAGTTTCAGGAAACTGTGCAGGCCTTTTAGGTGTTACGGCGCCAACTTTCTGGACTGCCAAAGGTGCAAAATATGATCTTGCCAAAAGCCTGACAGACGGAAGCTTTGACTTTAACAAATATGGAACAGAGCTGTATCAGTTATACAAGAAATGGTATGACAAAGGATATTTCAATAAAGATGTTCTGACCCTGGATACAGATGGCGCAGCTAAAATGCTTGGATCCGGAGAAGGTGCCTTTATGCTTCGTGCGGCAAATAATATTACTATTGCAAGGACTTATTTCCCGAATGCCAATCTTGGAATTATTCCGTTCCCGGGTTCAGTAGACGGACAGGCAAGTCTGTTCACGATCGGCGAAGGCGAAGCTTTTGGTATTTGGAAGAATACGAAGCATGAAAAAGCAGCAAAGGCATTCCTTGATTTCGTAGCTCAGCCGGAGCAGGCTGCTGCTCTTTGTGAAATCGTGGGAGGTACTCCTGCATTAACCGATACCAAGATAAAAGATTCCTATGTCATTAATGAATTTCAGGCTACACAGAAAGCCTACGGGACAAAGGTTCAGTATGACAATGTGTTTGACAGAAAATACTTCCCGTCAGGAATGTGGTCGATTATGGGAGATTCTGTAGCAAAACTGATGGATAATCCGACAGATGCAGGGATTAAGGAAGCGGTTCAGTATCTGGCAGACGGATACAAGGAAAAAATGTCTGCAAAATAATATAGCAGGGTATCTGTTAAACACAGCTGTTCTTCCGGTGCGGAATGCGATCTTCTGTACCGAAAGAACAGCCAGCAATTATCCTGGAAGTGTAAGGTGAAAAGTATGAAAAAAAGGAATCGGCATCTCAATTACTTTTATATCCCGGCATTGTGTTTGATGCTATTCTTCATGGTATTGCCCTTGTGTAATGCTCTGCGGCTTTCTTTCATAAAATGGAACGGATATTCTCCAAAATCAAGCTTTTACGGTGTAAAAAATTATATCGATATTGTGAAGGATAAGAATTTCTGGATTTCTTTTTGGAATACAATTCTTTATGGCTTTGGATCTACTCTTCTTCAGAATGTATTCGGACTTTTGTTTGCATTATTTGTAAACGCCCGCTATAAGGGAAATAATATTGTCCGTATGTTCATTTATCTTCCGGTCATGATATCCGGACTGGTAATGGGCTACATCCTTTATTATTTTGTACAGTATAATCATGGCATTTTCAATGAAATTTTAGGCTGTTTTGGAAAAGCCCCGGTGGATTGGCTGGCTGATGGGGGCAGGGGAAGAACGATTATTACGCTTGCCAATTCTTGGCAATTTGTGGGGATTTCCATGGTTATGTACCTTGCCGGACTTCAGGGAATTTCGAAAATGTATTATGAAGCGGCAGAAATTGACGGAGCAGCCGGATGGAATAAGTTTAAATATATAACATTTCCGCTTCTGGCACCTGCTGTTTCTTCTTCAGTAATTTTGAATCTGATCGGCGGATTGAAACTGAATGATATTATTATTGCCATGACCAAGGGCGGACCGGCTCTTAAAACCCATTCTCTTTCAACTTATATTTCTTACCTCTATTTTGATTCAGAGAAAGCCGGATATGCATCTGCAGTGGGTATAGTTATGTTTGTTTTCATTTTTATCGTATCCACAATTCTTAACAAGTATTTCAGAAGCAGGGAGGTCGAATACTGATGACAAAGGGAAAAATGCCTTCCGAAATCGTTGAGGACAGTAAGAAATCGACCTGGTGGAGCCGAATCCTTTCTGTCATTATTGTTCTCTCTTTTGTTCTTCCTATTTATGTGCTGCTTTCAATGTCTTTCAAGAATTCAACTGATTTTACCTCCCGCCTTTCTCTGCCGAAATATTTTTATCCGGATAACTACATTACGATTCTGAAAAGCGGAATTATTTTCAGGGCATATGCCAATACGCTGATTATTGCCGGGGGAACCATTGGCGTTGAAGTGGTTTTTGGCTGCATGGCAGCGTATGCATTGGCAAGAAACCAATCAAGATTTAATGAAATAATACGGAATTTTGTACTGAGCGTTATGATCATTCCGGCGCTTTCCGTTCTTGTCGGAGTTTATTCTCTGATTGTTGCAATACATGGGATCTCTACGCACTGGGCACTTATTGCGGTTAGCTCCGCGTTCGGCCTGCCTATGTCAATATACATGTTTACAAACTTTATTGTAAATATTCCCAGAGCTTTGGATGAGGCTGCAACGATTGACGGAGCCAGTACATTTCAGACCTTCTGGTATATCATTCTTCCACAGCTGAAACCGGTTACGGCAACAGTCGTTATTTTAAAGGGGATCAGTGCGTGGAATGATTATCTTTACCCGACATATTTTTTGCAAAAGAAAGAAATGTATACGGTAGTTCTTATGATTAAGCAGTATTTCTCAGCAACCAATGTAGATCTCCATGGAGCAGCTGCTGCAGCTATTCTCGGTATGCTTCCGGTAATTATTCTATATCTTTCACTGCAGAAATATTTCATACAAGGAACGCTGGACAGCGCAGTTAAATAACGGTGTATCAGTTACTCCTGGGCAGTTCACCATTTACCTTTTTATACACTTTGTAGAAGTGAGAGGTGTCATAAAAACCGAGGACATCTGCAATCATGCTGGTAGTCCAAAGAGAACTGTTTACCATCTCTTTTGCTTTACGGATGCGCAGCTGGTTGCGATAGTCAGTCGGACTGATTCCGCCGGAATACTCCTTGAATTTCAGACGGAAGTGACTTTCGCTGATAAAGCACATTTTTGCCAGTTCGCTGACAGGAAGATTATCGCAGGGATTTTCCTCTATGTGCCTGATGGCTGGAAGAAGCATTGAGAATTCTTCGGAAATCGGAATACTGAGTTCTCGGGCAACCAGTATTTTCTGAAATAATTCATAAACTGCGACCTTTAACTTGAATTTACTGGCACCCGGCCTGACATAAAGTTCAGCAGCTTTTTTGAAAAGCTGTCTGGTTTCACTGTATTGTGCCGGCTGGATAATCTGAAAACGGTCCTTGATCTGAATCAGATCAGGTCCCTCATAGAGTTTGAAACGAATACATGTTGTAAGAGCTGTATCTTTCGGATTATCAACAAACGTTTTGGAATAGTATGATTCTTTCGCCGGTATAAATATTACGGAATGTTCTTCAATAGAGCAAATAAGCGAATTGTCAGATCTATAAAACTTTTTTTTACCACATTCAATTAAACTGAGAATATTATCAGTTGGAGTATCCTGTACGTGCCGATTGATGTTACCATCTTTCCAATTCCTGCATACTGCAGAAATATCGGATATATTTACATCTATGTTCGGAAGATCAGATAAAGAGTACTGTTTCATAGCAACCTCCGATAAAAGCGATTTTTACAATATTATAAATTGACATTTACATTGTAGTATACAACTTGAAATATTACAACATGATTGAACAGAGATTAAAGTCCGCTGAAAGCAGACAGGAAGGACAGAGATGCTGAATTATAAACTTAGAATAGGAATTGTACCGGTCAGAAGGGATGTTACTCCAAGACCGGGGATATTTAACTGGGAATTCGCTGAAAAACGCGGACGTGAATGTACAGATTACATTATTGACAGATTTACTGATGATCAGACTGAATTCGTCGATATCCAGGGTGTAAATCCGGTTAATGTTATGATTAACGAGAAAGATGCGGCATGGATCGCAGAAAGGTTCAACAAAGAAAAAGTCGATGCAATTCTGATTATCAATGCAAACTTTGGAAATGAAGAAGCGGTTGGAGAACTTGCCCGGATGGTAAAGAAACCGATTTGTTTATGGGCACCTTTGGATGATACATTTGAACCGGATGGTATGCGATATACAGACAGTCAGTGTGGTTTATTCGGGATGAGCCGTATTCTTCAGCGTCATAATATTCCATTTTCTTATATTGAAAACAGTAAAAAAGAATCCTCTGTTTTTGCTGACGGACTTAAGAAATTTTTATCAGTATCGTGCATGCTTAAAAACTTTATGAATCTGAAAATTGCGCAGGTCGGTTTACGTCCTCAGCCATTTACATCAGTTATCTGGAATGAAGGTGAACTGATGCAGAAATTTGATATACGGATTATTCCGGTTAATCTGGCCATCGTTTTTGAAAAATACAACAGAATTCTGAAAGAAAAAGACAAAGAACTGGAGCAGGGTGCACTGCTTTTGAAAAGCCGCTATGAAATGGACGATTTAACTCCGCCGCTTCTTAAGAAGGTGTATGCGTTTGTTCTTCTTTACAGGGAAATATTCGATGAATTCAATGTTAATGTCATTTCCGCGGAATGCTGGACTTGCATGCAGCTTGGCTTGGGTGCAATGCCATGTACGGCATACAGTATCCTGGCCGATGAGAGGAGAATCGTAAGCTGTGAATCAGATATGCATGGAGCAATCACGCTTGCGCTGCTCAGCTGTGCGGCAAGGGGAAAGAAAGCCCCGTTTTTCGGAGAATTCACTGTACGCCATCCGGATAATCCAAATGGAGAATTACTGTGGCATTGCGGACCATTTGCCTATTCTCTGAAAGCAGAGGACAGCAAGGCGAAAGAAGTCAATATGCGTCAGTGGTTTCGCGTTAAAGATGGCGGCTATACGGTTGCGAGGCTTGATCAGGATGACGGTAATTACAGTATTCTGAATGGAACATTCAGGACGACTTCAGGACCATATACATTTGGAACATATCTGTGGGCTCAGTTCGATGATATGAGCAGGTGGGAAAGAAAACTGATAGAAGGTCCATATATTCATCATTGTGCTGAGATTGAAGGCGATTATACAGAAGAAATTGCTGAGTTCTGCAAATATATTAAGACAATAAAAAATGATGCGATGTAATAAATAAGAGTGCAAAAAAGCACAGGAACGGAGATAGAGTATGGATCAGTTTTTACAGGATGAAATACTGACAGAATTGGAAGATGCAGTCGGAAGAAGCAACTGTTCTTCCAGGGAAATTGATAAATTAACACACAGTGTGGATTATTTCTGGCTGTCGCGCATGTGGGCAGATCGCGGACTCAAAATGCCGGAAGCTGATATTGTTGTTTCTCCGAAAGATGCAAAGGAAACTTCCAAGGTTCTTCAGATAGCAGATTATTACAGAATCCCGGTCACTACCTGGGGAGGCGGCGGCGGTACACAGGGGGGTGCCCTGCCAGTCTGCAATGGCATCGTCCTGGATACTAAGAGAATGAATAAAATTTATGATATAAACACAGATTCCCTTTATATTGAATGCGGAACAGGCGCTGTTTATAAAGATCTGGAATGGGCAGCCAATGAGCGAGGCTATGCAACCATGCATTATCCGAGTTCTCTGACATGTTCAACAGTAGGCGGATTCCTGGCGCATCGCGGTATAGGCGTATCATCCACAAAATACGGGAAAATCGATGATATGGCCCTTCAGATGGAGGTTGTGCTGGCCAACGGGGATATTATTTATACATCGCCGACTCCTAAGCATGCGGCAGGGCCGGATTTGAATCAGATTTTTATAGGATCAGAGGGTACGCTGGGGGTTATTACAAAGGCGCAGATGCGAATTTACAGACAACCTGAAGTGCGTCGATTCAGAGGATTTCTGTTCCATAACATGACAGATGCAATTTGTGCAGGCAGAGAACTACTGCAGAGTTTCAAACCGTCTGTTATGAGGCTTTATGATGAGGCAGAAACGTCGAGTTTAATCAAAAAAATTGTCGGGGTTTCGAAACCCGGTGCTTTCATGAATCTTGCAATAGAAGGAGATAAAAAACTGGCAGATGTTGAATGTGAGATTATGCTGGACATCTTTGCAAGATATCATGCGGAAGATTTGGGAAGCGAATATGGAGAAAAATGGTGGAAAGAGAAAATAGCCTTTTTCTATCCCGGAAACATGATGGATATTCCGCAGATGTTCGGGACAATGGACACCATAGCAACTTATTCAAATGTCGAAAAAATTTATTGGGCTATGAAGAAGGCGATTGAAACGAATTATCCTATGGCGAAATTCATTGCCCACTTTTCTCATTGGTATGAGTGGGGATGTATGATGTATGATCGATTCATAGTGGATAATCCGCCGCAGGATCCGCATGAGGCATTGCGGCTGCATAACGAAATTTGGACAACCGGTGTCCGAACGGCAATTGCTAACGGAGGCACCATAAATGACCATCATGGAGTCGGCATCAAACTCGGCAGGATGATGAAAGAAGAATATGGATCGGCAATGCAGGTATTTCAGGGGTTGAAAAAAGAACTGGATCCAAACGGTATCATGAATCCATTCAAACTTGGTCTGTAAATCTAATGAGAGAAGGTAAATTAAATGGTATCAAAAAAAAGCAGAAATATTATGGATAACTGCCGGTTCTGCTGGATGTGCCGTCACATCTGCCCGGTAGGACATTATACCGGACTGGAGCGGAATACTGCACGTGCAAGAATGCTGGCCCTCTCTATGGTTGAGCGGGGAGAAGATATTTCCATGGCAATCGACAATGTCTATGAATGTATGTGCTGCGGTGCCTGCACAAAAGAATGCGTTACGGGATTTGATCCGGTATATGCAATTATGGAGGTTCGGAAGGAAGCAGCTCTGGCAGGTAAAACTCCGGGTTATATCGGGATGCTGGTTGATAAAGTCGGAAAAAGCGGAAATGTATACGGAAAAAAGTCCGTAGATAAGGATTTAACAAAAACTATAAAATCGGTATCTCGGAAAACAGATACTCTGTTTCTTCTGGGGCCTGATGTAATTTATAAGGCGCCTTCACTTGCCGTTAAGGCAATAGAGCTGTTGAAAAAGTCCGGAACCGGTTTTACTGTTCTGGAAAAAGAGCCGAATACAGGTGCGGCATTGTATTTTTTGCTCGGAGAAGTCGGAGAAACAAGAGAGGCTGCTGAAAAGGCCGCAACGGTATTGAACAATTATGAAAAGATTATTATATATGAACCTTTCGAGGCAAAGGTCATTATTCAGCAATACAGGGCCTGGGGCATCAGGCTTACTGCCAAAATATGTACGTTTACCGCCTTTCTTTCTGAACTTATGAAAAATAAACTGCTTAAACCCGCAAAGACAAAGGAAAAATATACCTACCAGGATGCATCTGCACTTGCAAGAGATCTTGAGGAAACAAAACCGGCAGAAAACATCATTGATTCCTGCGGCGTCTATAAGCCGATGCTGCTCCATGGGAAGGATACATTTTCCGCAGGCAATCTGATCATGAACGAATATATGCCGGATGTCATGAAGGGGATTGCTTCAAAACGCTGGGAAAATGTACCGTATACAGAAGCAGATACGATGATCACCAGCTCCACGGCAGAATATCTTCTGCTGAAGCAAACAGCACCAAAAGGTAAAAAAGTCATGGCACTTGAAGAACTTGTATTGAAATCCATTTAAGAAAGGGCAGATAATGTTAATCGGATATAAACAGATACTGGAGATCGGGGACAGAAAGAACTTTGCAATCGGGGCATTCAACTGCTACAACATGGAAACTGTTATGGGAGTCCTCAGGGCGGCGGAAGAACTGCATTCTCCGGTCATTATGCAGGGATATACAAGGATGTTTACAAATGACGAAGCATATTTTCTTGCTCCTGTTATTCTTGCAGCAGCCAAAAAAGCGAGTGTTCCGGTCTGCTTTAATCTGGATCATGGCGCTTCCCTGTTGGAAGTGACAAGAGCAATTCGCTACGGAGCAACAGGTATTATGATTGATGGTTCCAATTATGAATATGATGAAAATGTAAGAATCACAAAAGAGGTTACCGGAGTCTGTTCCTACGCGGGAATAGGGGTTGAGGGAGAACTCGGACATGTTGGAAAGACCAGTGATGCATCCATGGGGATTTATACAGATCCGAAAGAAGCAAAGAGGTTTGTTGAAGAGACACATGTGGACGGACTTGCAGTCCTGGTCGGAACAGCTCATGGACGATATAAGATAAAACCAAATCTTGATATTCCCAGGATAAGAGAAATCAGAAAAACAACCGGCATACCGCTGGTTCTTCATGGCGGATCGGGAGTACCGGATGATCAGATTCAGGAAGCCATTCAGGCAGGAGTACGAAAAGTCAATTTCGCGACAGATATTTGTTATGCATTTCTGGACAGTATTTTTCAGACATCCAGAGATATTGTTGCAATTGATGCTTTTATGCAGGATCCTATCAGCAAAGTTACTGACTATGTAAAAGATAAAATTGAATTACTTGGTGGAAAAAATAAAGCCTGAGACCGAAAGGAAACAGAATGAGCGAGATCATCGGTATTGGCTCAAGTGTATATGATACACTGATGACTGTAAGTGAATATCCGCCGGAAGACACGAAAAAGGAGTCATCATCCGTTACGGTCCAGGGCGGCGGCCCGTGTGCAACGGCGCTGGTTGCAGCTTCTATTCTGGGAACAGATACTGCTTATGCAGGAATACTGGGGGATGATGCTGCCGGGAACTATATGATGGAAGATTTCAGACGCTTCCATGTTGAAACAAGTTTTATACATCAGAAACATGGTAATTCCTTTCAGTCGGTTGTCTTGCTAAGCCGCAGTACCAATTCAAGAACCTGTGTATGGAACAGAGGAACAGTTGAGGAAATGAAACCGGAGGAAGTTCCGGAAGAAGCAATCAAAAATTCCAAAATCCTTGCATTGGACGGACATCAGCTGAAGGCAGCCATAACAGCAGCAGGTATTGCCAGAAAAAGCGGAACAAAAGTACTATTGGATGCCGGCGGTATTTACCCGGGGATTGAAGAATTACTTCCAATGGTAAATTACCTTATCCCGTCAGAAGAGTTTGCATTAAAGATTACCGGTTGTAATTCTGCGGAAGAAGCGGCGGTCTCTCTGTGGGAAAAATACAGGCCTGAGTTTATTTGTATTACACAGGGAGAAAAAGGCGGTTCTTTTTATTCGGAAAATATCGCAATGCATTATCATTCTTTTAAAGTGAATGCAGTAGATACTAACGGAGCGGGAGATGTGTTTCATGGAGCTTTTGCGGCTGCTCTGGTTAAAGGAATGCAACCGGAAAAGGCAGCAATATTTTCAAGCGCAGTGTCTGCATTGAAATGTACAAAAATTGGAGCCAGAAAAGCAGTACCGGACTGGAATACGGTTATTGATTTTCTGAATAGGCATGGAGAAAATTTTTAAAATGCCGCAGTCGGATAAAACTTATGGCAGAATACGCGCAGGGTGGAAAAATGAGATATGTGCTTGGGATTGACTTTGGCGGTGGTTCTTCTAAAGCAACACTTTTGAACGAAAAAGGTATCATAATCGGTTCCAACACAGTGGAATACAAAACGGCATATCCACAGAATGGTTTTGCGGAGCAGAATCCGGAAGAGTGGTTTCAGGCAACACTGGAATCCGTTCGTGTGCTTTTGGATAAATACCGAGTAGCCCCTGAGACCATTTCTGCAATCGCATTTGATGCCGCGACACATACGGCCGTTCTTATGGACAGGAATTTTGTCGTTCTGCGTCCTTCCATTTATTGGACCGACAGCAGGAGTATTCATCAGGTTGAATTCTTGAAAAAGAATTATTTGCAGCTTATTACGGAACAGACTTTGCATATTCCCGATACAATCTGGACACTGCCGCAGTTAATGTGGATCAAGGAAAATCAGCCGCAAATCTGGACCGAAGTCCGGCATATTCTTTTCGCGAAGGACTATGTACGATACCGGTTTACCGGTGTTTATTGTACGGACCGGATTGAGGCAGAAGGTTCCATGCTTTTTAATACAAAGGAAATGAAGTGGTCAAGAGAACTTTGCGGGATCATTGGTTTTCCGATAGACCATCTTCCACCGGTAAAGGATCCTCTGGATATCATCGGTACGGTAACAGAAGAAGCCGCGGCGCTCTCAGGCCTGAAAGCAGGTACTCCTGTTCTCTGCGGAACCACGGATACAGTAATGGAAGTATTTGCGAGCGGTGCAATATCCGGGAAACAAATGACAGTAAAGCTTGCCACTGCAGGCCGAATCTGCGTTATAACAGATAAGCCATATCCGGATTCGAACCTGGTAAATTATTCCCATATTATTAACGGACTTTGGTATCCCGGAACTGCGACAAAATCATGTGCTGCTTCCTTCCGATGGTACAGAGATACTTTCGGAGGAGATTACAGAGAATTGGACCAGGGAGCTGAAACCGTTCCGGCAGGTTCAGAAGGACTCTACTTTCATCCGTATCTTGCCGGCGAACTGACACCTTATGCAGATCCTAAACTTTGCGGAAGTTTCACCGGTATCCGATCAGGGCATACCAGAAGTCATTTCAGCAGAGCTGTTATGGAAGGTACGGCATATTCTCTTCTTGATTGTGCCCGTACCATTGAGAAGATCGGTCTTGATCATGGGACAAAGGGCATGATTATCGGAGGCGGAGCGAAAAGCCCGCTGTGGAGTCAGATTGTATCCGACTGTCTCAATTTGACACTGTATCATATGGAAAACAGTGATTCTTCTTTTGGGACTGCAATGCTTGCCGGTATTGCAAGCGGATTTTTCAGAAATCCGGACGATGCGGTAAAACGCTGCGTAAAAATCAAAGATATTGTGTATCCGAATGCGGAAAATACTGCATTTTATCAGAAACATTTCGAAGAATACAAATCAATTCAAAAAGCACTGGCGGGGATATATGACGCAAGATAGAAAGATGACAATTGCGGTCTGTATGAAAGAAGCAGCCGGAGAAATAAATCCTTTTGATGAATGCGCATTGGAATGCGCATTAAAAATTAAAAGAGCTAAAGTTGTGGTTGTCAGTATGGGCAGATTATCTGCTGAACGCATTCTGGAACCATATACCAGGCTGGGTGCAGAAGTAATCCTTCTTTCGGATGACGCATTTGCCGGTTCGGATACTTTGGCAACCGGATATATTCTTTCAAAAGCCATCATGAAAATACACCCGGACTATGTATTTTGCGGGAAGCAGTCAATAGACGGGGATACAGCACAGACAGGTCCCGGTCTGGCAGCTCAGCTTGGATATGCATGCATAACAAATGTAATGGAATTAACAGAGATTGACCGGATTCACGTACTTTGCAGAACCAGATTATACCCGTGTGAGACTGTAAAGGCACCAGCCGTTTTAACGATTGAGCGGATTAATGTACTTCGCTTCCCCAGAATTAACTCTCTCGTTAATAAAGTCAAGATCTGGAATCATGAGGATTTAAATGACCTGGAATCGGGGCGATGCGGTTTTAACGGGTCACCGACAGAAGTTGTAAAATGTCAGAAACAGGAACGGGGAAAAAGATCCTGCAAGTTTATCCAATTTGATCAGCTGGAGCAGGTTATTAAGTACCAAACAAAAAGAAGGAATTATGATATTGCGGAATATAAAGGTGAAAGGCTGGAACAGGCCTGGTGTATTGGAAATGAAGTAGTTCCTATCATCAGAAGAATTGCCAGACATATTCATAAGATACCGGTCGGAGACGAAAAAGAAATACTGAAAGAGATCTGTGCCAAAGAGCCATCTTATGTTTTTTGGGATACAAGTCTTTGGAGCAGGCGAACTGCACCAGTGATAGCTGCAAAACTTTTAACCGGGCTTTGCGCAGACTGTACAGGATTAAAGGTCAGAAAAGGAATACTGTATATGGAACGTCCTGCATGTTCCGGCGATTTAATTGCAACCATAAAATGCAGAACAAAGCCGGTTATGGCTACTGTCAGAACCGTTGATCTTCATGCAAAAGGCTCTGTAATATTAGGCTGCGGAATGGGGACAGCCTCGTATTATGATCAATTTGTCAGTTTTGCGAAAGAAAATCATCTGGAAATGGCTGCAAGCCGTGCACTTGTAGACAGCGGGATTGCACCATATGAAGACCAGGTAGGACTTACCGGAAAAAGCGTTTGTCCGAATATTTATTTTGCATGCGGAATATCCGGCGCTATTCAGCATACAGTAGGAATGGAAGAAAGCAGTACGGTAATTGCGATTAATACCGATAAAGATGCCAGAATATTTGAATATGCTGATTATGGAATTATCGGAGATGCCGTAAATCTTTTAAACATATTGTCTGTTCCGGCGAAAATTTAGAATCTTCGCTGTGTTTTTTAATGTATTTATTAGACAGATAATTTTTAATCCATGACATCATCCAAATCTATTATTTTTGCATTTCTTCAATCATGTTTTTTCTGCGTTGCGGACAGTATAAATCCCGGAATAATGAATCATATAATTAAGTGATATCAAGCTAAAAAATGCATGTAAATATTTTAGCCATACACAGTCATTTAAAAAACTTTGCTGGACTGATCAGCCATTTATTCCGGAAAAACATAAGGAAGCAGGAGGTATGGTCGTGGAGATCATCGTGTGTGTGAAGCAGGTACCGGGGACGAACAAGGTGGAGATCGACCCGGTGACGGGGACCCTGAAACGTGAAGGGGTGGAGAGCAAGATGAACCCCTGCGACCTGTTCGCGGTCGAGACGGCATTAAGACTGCGGGAGGAGTACGGCGGTCATGTCCATGCGCTCAGCATGGGGCCGGGTCAGGCGAAGGCCGTGCTGCTGGAAGCAGTGTACATGGGAGCGGATGACGGGACGCTTGTGAGCGACCGTGCGTTCGCGGGAGCGGATGTGCTGTCGACTTCGCGTACCATTTCGCAGGCGGTAAAGAAGCTTGGGAAGTATGACCTGATCCTCTGCGGGAAGCAGACGACCGACGGGGATACGGCCCAGGTCGGAGCGGAAATGGCCGAGTGGCTGGGGATCCCGCATGCGAACAACGTCATGTCGATTGAAGAAGTGAAGGAAGGGAAGTTCAGGGTGAGGGTGAACCTGGATTCCTGCATCACGACGCAGGAGATGCCGCTGCCGTCGCTCCTCTGCATGGATGCGGACGTGGTGACGCCGCGGCTGCCGTCATACAGGCGGAAGAAAGGGACAGAAGAAGGCGCGGTGCTGAAGGTCCTGACGCTTTCGGACTTTGAGGACCATGACAAGGCGCACTACGGACTATCGGGCTCGCCGACGCAGGTGGAGAGGATCTTCGAACCGGAGAAGAACGTGAGCCGGGAGAACATCACTGGAAGCGCAGAGGAACAGACGGAGCGGCTGTACGGGATTCTGAAGCAGCGGAAATTCGTCTGACGGGGGAAGAGAGATGGATGTACTGAAGATCAGCCAGGAGAAGGCGACGGAAGAGGCGGCGGAAGCGCTGATAAAGCTCTGTCCGTTCGGAGCGATCAGCCGTAAGGACGGGAAGCTGGAGATCAGCGCAGCGTGCCGGATGTGCAGGATGTGCGTGCGGAAGGGTCCGGCCGGGGTCATCACGCTGGAGAGCGTGGAGGACAGGCGCCCGAAGGTGGACAAAGAGGAATGGAAAGGCATAGCGGTCTTTGTGGAGCACCGGGACGGTGAGATCCACAACGTGACGAAGGAACTGCTCGGGAAGGCCCGGGAGCTGACGAAGGTCACGGGGCAGCCGGTGTACGCGCTGATGATCGGGAGCGGAATAAAGAAGTCCGCGGAGAGCCTTCTGAAATACGGGGCGGACAAAGTGTTCACCTATGATTATCCGGAACTGAAGGACTTTCTGATGGAGCCCTATGCGAACGCGTTCGAGGATTTCATCCGGAAGGAGAAGCCCTCGGCCATACTGGTGGGAGCGACGAACATCGGGCGTTCGCTTGCCCCTAGAGTGGCCTCGCGCATGCGCACGGGACTGACGGCCGACTGCACGAAACTTTTAATGAAGGAGAACACGGATCTGGTGCAGATCCGTCCCGCATTCGGCGGAAACATCATGGCGCAGATCATAACGACGAACAACCGCCCGCAGTTCTGCACGGTGCGTTACAAGATCTTCGAGCAGGCAAAGCCTGTTGAGCATCCGTCGGGAGAGATCGTGCCGATGGAGCTTCCGGAAGAGAAGAGAAGGAGTTCCGTAAAGCTTCTGAAGATCGAAGAGAAGCCGAAGGAGATGGATATCTCGGAAGCAGGCGTGATCGTGGCGGTCGGAAGGGGCCTTAAGAGCCCGGCTGACATCGAGCTGGCGAAGAAACTTGCGGACGCGCTGGGGGCACAGCTCGCCTGTACGAGGCCGATGGTGGAGAAAGGGTGGTTCGATCCGAAGAAGCAGATCGGGCTGTCCGGCAGGACGGTGAACGCGAAGCTGATCGTGACGCTGGGGGTATCGGGGTCGGTGCAGTTCGCGGCAGGCATGCGGAATTCGGAATGCATTGTTTCCGTCAACAGCGATCCGGAAGCGCCGATCTTCAATATCGCGCATTACTGTCTCTGCGGGGATCTGTATGAAATCGTGCCGAAGCTGATCGAAAAGATCAGGGAAGGAGCGGAAAATGCCGTATAACAAAGTAATGGAAGAGGATATCGAAAAGCTCCGCGGGATGGTCGGGAAAGACCGCTTCTTTTCCGGAGAGGACATCAACCGCGATTATGCGCATGACGAACTGGGCGGCATCGAAAGCATGCCCGAGGTGCTGCTCCGCGTGAAAAGCACGGAGGAAGTATCTGAGATCATGAAGTATGCGCATGAACATACCATACCGGTGGTGGTGAGAGGATCGGGGACAGGACTCGTAGGCGGAGCGGTAGCCTTGAAGGGCGGGATCATGATCGAGACCGCGCTGATGAACAGGGTAATTGAGCTGGACGAGGACAACCTGACGCTTACGGTGCAGCCGGGGATGCTTCTGATGGAGCTTGCGGACTATGTCCAGAAACAGGGCTTCTTCTATCCGCCGGATCCTGGCGAGAAGAGCGCGACGATCGGCGGGAACATCAGCACGAACGCGGGCGGGATGCGCGCGGTGAAGTACGGGGTGACGCGCGATTACGTGAGAGGGCTTACGGTCGTCCTGCCGGACGGAAAGATCATGCATCTCGGGGGAAAAGTGGTGAAGAACAGCTCGGGGTACAGTTTAAAGGATCTGGTCATAGGATCGGAAGGGACGCTCTGCATTGTCACGGAAGCGATCTTAAAGCTGCTGCCGCTCCCGTCGTACAGCGTGAGCCTTCTGGTGCCGTTCAGGACGATGGAAGAGGCAATCGGGGTTGTCCCGAAGATCATCCGTTCCTCCGTCACGCCGACGGCGGTCGAGTACATGACGAGGGACACGATCCTCTATGCGGAGGAGTACCTGGGGAAGAAGTTCCCGGACACGAAGAGCAGCGCCTATATCCTTCTTACGTTCGACGGGATGAGCAGGCAGCACGTGGAAGACGAATACACGGTGGTGGCGGAAGACCTTCTGAAAGAAGGTGCGCAGGATGTGTTCCTTGTGGATACGGACGAGCGGAAGGATTCCGTGTGGAAGGCGAGGGGAGCATTCCTGGAGGCGATCAAGGCGTCGGCGAAGGAGATGGACGAGTGCGACGTGGTGGTGCCGCGGGACAGAGTGGATGATTTCATCAACTACACGCATGAGGTAGCTGAAAAATATAAAATGCGTATCCCGAGCTTCGGACATGCGGGGGACGGAAACCTTCATATCTACCTTTGCCGGGATGAAGACGACCATGCAGCGTGGAGGAAGAAGACGGAGGATGTTTTTAAGGACCTGTACGGAAAGGCGAAGGAGATGGGCGGCCTCGTATCGGGGGAACACGGGATCGGGTTCGCGAAGAAGGGATATCTGCATGAGATGTACGGGGATGCGGAGATCGAACTGATGAAGCGGATCAAGGAAGCCTTCGACCCGGAGATGATCTTAAATCCCGGGAAGATCTGCTGTTAATAAAGAGAGGGAATTCAAATGAAGATCAGACTGCCGTACGGAAAAACCATACTTTGCCGGTTTTTCCGGCGGGAGAAAGAGTGTGCTGCCGGGGATCAGCAGTCAGAAAACGGTGCTGGGGAATCATTGTTCCGCATTCATAGGGGACAGTCACTGCAGGACCGGGATACTGGAAGGGAATCCCATCCACAGGGATATGGCAGCCGCGGCAGAGATGGCGGGATTAAGCTATATCGTAAATATGATCATCGATGCGGACAAGAGAGTGACGGCGGCGGTTGCCGGAGATCCTTCAGCTGCCCATAAAAAAGGATGTGAGATGCTGGAGAGCATCTGCACGGTCCGAAAGAAGCGGAAGGCGGATATCGTCATCACGACGAACGGAGGGGCCCCGCTTGACCAGAACATCTATCAGAGCGTGAAGGGACTGACAGCAGCCGAGGCGGCCGCAAAGGAAGGAGCGGTCCTGATCACCTGCGCAGCGTGTGCGGACGGAACGGGAGGAGACGGCTTTTATCATGCGC
>Ga0183095_10102_pt3 | contig 26549 bp, 26 predicted proteins | sample BioMet4_FD_130346 | JGI IMG/M metagenome (GOLD analysis project Ga0183095, IMG submission 130346) | Microbial communities from bioreactor (seeded with sewage sludge) at LBNL, California, USA - Biofuel metagenome 4 (v2) (version 3) | ecosystem: Engineered > Bioreactor > Anaerobic > Unclassified ...
TGATCGTGGTCGCCGAGGGCGTCTCGAGCGGCCTTGAGATCGGCAACAAAATCCGGGAGGCCATCGCGCTCGATCCGCGCGTGACGGTGCTCGGCCACATCCAGCGCGGCGGCACGCCGTCCGCGCGCGACCGCGTGATGGGCACGCGCATGGGCTACCATGCCGTGACCGTTCTGGCCGAGGGGAAGACGAACCGCCTGATCTGCACCGTGCGCGGCCTTCTCAAGGACGTGGACATCACCGAAGGGCTCGCCATGAAAAAAGAGATCAGCTGCCAGCAGTACGAGGTCCTCGAGGCCATGACCGGCGCCTGATCTTACAGAAAAAACACCGGCCATTCCGCTTTCTGCGAAATGGCCGGTGTTTTTTTACACATACTAGCTCCGGGCCGCTCCCGCCGCGTCCTGCCCGCAGAGCGAGAAATGATTCTTCTCAAAGCGCAGCACGCCCGCGTCGCGCAGGCGGCCGAGCTCGGCGGACATCGCGCTGCGCTCCACGCACAGGTAGTCCGCGAGCTGCTGGCGCGAGAAGGGGATGGCGAAATCCGGCGAGCCGTGGCGCTGCGCCTCGGACGAGAGGTAGGAGAGCAGCTTGTCGCGCGTGGTGCGGCGGCTCATGTGGGTGATTTTCTCATTGAACCTCAGGTTCTTCTCCGCGATGTCCGCAAGCAGATTGCGGATCATCAGGCTGTGGTGCGCGCAGGCCGTCGGACAGATTTTGAGGATGCGCCGCACATCCAGCCACATGACGCAGCAGGCCTCGTCGGCCACCACGCTCACGCTGAGCACCGCATCCTCTGCGCACGCGAAGGACTCTGCGAAGAGCTGCCCCGCCGCCGCCCGGGCCATCAGGTTCCGGTTGCCCCAGAAATCCTCCTGCACGATCAGCACGCTCCCGCTCAGCAGCAGCCCCACCGCCTCCAGCCGGTCGCCCGCACGAAGGAGATAGCTCCCCTTCCGGTATTCGCCCGTCCGTGCGTTGAGGCAGCCGAGCATCGACTCGATCTCCGCGTCCGTCACGCCCCGGAATACCGGCGATGTCCGCAGAACCGGCAAAAATTCCCCCATTTTTTCCTCCCATGTTGTTTTTCCAACCGATCTTCTCTTCTGATTCTAGTATGCTGTGAACGAAAAGTCAAGGAGCCCGGCGAAAGCCGGAGGAAAGGAGTCTGTCATGAAATTTATTGTCAATGAGGATTGCATCGGCTGCGGCCTTTGCGCGTCCGCCTGCCCGGAGGTCTTTTCCATGACCGACGCCGGCGTGGCTCAGGCCGCCGAAGGCGACATCCCGCCGGAGCTGGAACCGTCCGCCCTCGAGGCGCGGGACGGCTGTCCCGTCTCCGCGATCACGGAGGGGTGAGCGAAATGCCGCTGCTCAAGAACATCGAGCAGGAAAAGGCCGTCGCGCTGGCCGACGAGGTCTCCGTCCAGCCCGGCCAGATCGTCAGCAAGACCCTCGCGCAGAACGGCGCGGTCAGCGTGACGCTCTTCGCCTTCTCGAAGGGCGAGGAGATCGGCACGCACGACTCCGCCGGCGACGCGATGGTGCTCGTACTCGAGGTCACCGGCCGCTTCACCGTAGACGGCACCGAACACATCTGCCGCGCCGGCGAGGCGCTGGTCATGCCCGCGCAGAAGCCCCATGCGGTCTACGCGCCCGAGGATTTCAAAATGATGCTGACCGTCGTCTTCCCGCCGAAGGAGGCGTAACCGCCGCAGCCGGAACGCTGAGGCTCCGCCGCGCCGCCCTCCCCCTTCCCCCGGCGGCGGACGGCGTGTCCTCGCCGGCCGGCTCCGGAACGTCTCCCGCAAGCGCGGCGCCGGATGTCCGGGATTAAGAGCCGGCTCCCTTGCCGGAGCTGCGCGGCCGGTTCGGCCCGGTGCCGAAAAACGCCCCGAATCCGCCGCCGATGTCCCGCCGGGCTGTCCGCAGCCCCCGCCGCGGCGTTCAGTCCGAATCCCCCACATAATGATGGAGAGTCTCGATGGAACATACGGCACCGCTCCCATCGCCACGCCGGAAGAGGATCTCAAGGCCCTTCTGAGCTGAGATTTCCCTACGCGCCGTACGGCGCGGCCGAAAATTCCGCCTGATCCAACGAGACCCGGGCCGGCGCGCGCCGGCCCGGGTCTCTTCTGTTTTTTCCTTAATCCCCGGTCAGAAACGCCCGCACGTCGGCGAGCACCTGCTCGTTGCCCCGGCAGCAGACGATCTCATGCTTCAGCCCGGGATACACAAGGCTGCGCACCTCCGTGTAACCGATGCGCCGCAGCGAGGCCGCCGAGTCCGCGAGGCCCTTTTCGCCGCCGGTCATCGGGTCGTCCGCGCCGGAGATGATAAGAATCTTCAGCCCCGGATTGCGGCAGGGGTAGCACCCGAAGCGGTGGAGCTGCCGGTCGGCCTTCCACATGGTGAGGATGGAGCTGTTGGGATATTTGTAGCCCGTGCAGAGCGGGTCGCTCCGGTAGGCGCGCATCACGTCCTCGTCCGAGCTGACCCAGGAAACGTCCTCCCACTCCCCGTTCTTCTGGAGAAACCGCGTGTGGGCATGGCCGCCGTCCACCATGGTGAGCAGGCTCCCCAGCGCGACGCCGAGGCCCGAGAGGCGGAGATAGTTCACCGTCCCGCTGAGGAGGAGGCTGTCGATCTCCGCGTCGTGCTCCTGCAGGTAGCACCGCGCGAGCATCGAGCCGAACGAGTGGCCGTAGAGGCACAGCGGCTTCCCTGGCATCTCCGCGCGGATGCGGCGGGTGATCTCGGCCTGATCCCCGACGAGCCGAGCCCAGTCGTCCATGTAGCCGAGCGGATACCGCCCGCCGACCGAACCGCCGTGGCCCCGGTTGTCCGAGAGCCAGACGGTGAGTCCCAGAGAACAGAGATATTCCGCGAAGGGATAGTAGCGCTCCTTGTGCTCCTTCGCGCCGTGCACGATCTGCACCGCGGCGTTCGGGCGCTCCGCGTCAAAAGCCGCCGCGGCGACGGAAAAGCCGTCGTCCATCTCCAGCCTGAATTCCCGCATACCCGCATCTCCCGCCGAAACGGCCCGGTTTGCCGCGCGGCGCGCGGCGGCCGTCCCTTTCGCTATCGTAGCACAATCCGCGGAGGAAGAAAAGAGGGCGTCCGGCGCGGCGGACGCAAAGGCCACCGCCGTTTTCCGGCGCTGCGGAGGCTCCGGCGACAGCTCTTCAGGCCGGCGCCGTATCAACCCGCAATTCCGCCTCTTTAGATTATCCGTCCACAGGTATTTTTAAGTACCGCATATCCACACACCGTACATTGCCCTCGAAGATCGGCTCACGGTAGTGATCGATAAAAAAATTAGGAACCGAATGGGAATAGGAAAATCCGAGGCTCAGGTAAAACGGCTCCGTAGGCGCCGTCGTCCCAACCAGCATTTCTTCCGATTTCCCCCGCTGCATCCGCAGAAGCGCGCGCAGAAGCCGGCTGCCGTATCCCTGTCCGCGCTTTTCCTCCGGCACCGCAATGTTCTTGAGTTCGCATTTTCCGTCACCCAGCGCAACAAGTACGGCGGCAGCCACAGCTTGTTGGCCGTCCTGCAGGAGATACAGTTCTCCCCGGTCGAGATACCCCCGGATCATTTCTTCCGATGGGTCCGCTTCAAGAAGGAGCGGAAGCCAATGTTCTTTTTGTTCCGTGACCTGAATAATTTTTTCCATCTCTTTCCCCCTCTTTTGACAAAATACCGGCGGATCGCTTCTCCGCCGGTATTTTTCGATGTTACAGGTCTTTGTTCTGAATTCCGCAGGTCCAGCTCGCGAAGGGCTTTGCAAGCACTTCGCTGACATAGCAGACACCTTTCCCAAGACGCATAATGGAGGCAGGGCACTCCATCGAGATCGGCCCGTACAGCTCGATTCTGGAGATCATGCGCTGCCAGGAGCTGCCGTCCGCATTGGCGAAGTTGTGCATTTCAAAGCGCTCGCGCGCATTGCAGATGTCTTTCGGGCCGATGGTAACCGCCTTGGGCGGCACCGCCCATACATCGCCGGAAGCGCCCATGGGGCCGAACAGAGAGTTCTCACAAATCGTCAGCGGAGTCTCCGTAACGATGCGGGAGCCGAGACGGCAAAACGCCTCCAGACTGTCTGCCGCGAACTCTTCAGAGCCCGGATCAATGAAAGCGGTGTGACCGGGCCAGCCCGTTGCAGAGTAGACGACATCGGCGCCGCCGCCGCAGTCCTCGATCATTCTGGAATAAACACCGTCGGCCTTGTTTTCATTGGTAAAAACATGCCAGTGATCCTCACTCGGACGAAGATCCTCGCGGATGCGGCCGTAGAAATGATTGCGGAAGGAGTAGCCAAGACCGGCACCGTAGGTAAGCGGAGCAACATTTCCGTTTTCATCCGCCCATTCGTCCATTGCAAACGCATCCACATTGCGGCAGGATACATTATAACGGTTGATCATATCTGCGATCGCGGTATAGGCGTCCGGCCACTGATTCGGGAAGATCATCGTCAGATGCCGGTCCATGACGTCGCTTAAATAAATCCTATGAAAAACATCCATGACGAGATGCAGCGTCGGGTTGATTACGACTTTGACGCTGAACCCGTTTTCATTGGTGTACTCCATCTCTTCGCGCTTCACGTTCCGGACGTGATCCAGAACGGCAGGATCTCGGGTCGGCAGCCATGCGGCCGGAGCGAAATCGAATTCGTAGTTGTTCATAATGTTACCTCTATTTTTTAATTCTCGGATTTCTGCCGGGTGCACCAGCGGAGCAGGAACAGCGCAATCGCCTTGCAATGCTGAAGCAGCTGCTCGAGCGTCACAAACTCGTCCGGCTGGTGTGCACCGCCATACAGGCGGAAATCGCGGAGCAAGCCGAAGTTCACGCTTCGGGGGGATCCAAATTTCAGGAAGATCGACAGGTCCGACATACAGGCCCCTGAAATTTTGACCGCCCGCCCGGCTGCTTCCTCGGCGGCCCCCTTCAATGTCTGCAGCATCGGATCCTCGCTTGGGAGCGACAGGCAGTAAAAAAACCGCGTTGTGGGCCGGAAGCCGTCCGTGCCGACACCCATCCCGCCAAGGCGCGCCCGGATACGCTGTTCCGCCTCACACAGCTCCGCGTGAAGGACCTCCTGCGGCTTGTTGGAATAATAGACAAAGTTCATATTGCCGAAATCCAGGTCGCAGGCATTGTCGCCGGCCTTGAATTCGTGGATTCTCACAGCGGAGCGCTGCATATCCGTGCCGACGAAATAAGGGTCGACTGCCAGCTCCTCGTAACGGTTCCGAAAGAATGACTTCAGCTCATCCCTGATCACCTGAAGCGCATCGATGACCAGTGACGCGGAATCCTGGGGCTCGTTGGCCTTCACACGGATGGTCATGCCCTGACCGCCCATGGAGCAGCTCCAGATTTCGTAGTTGCCGCCGTCCATATTGATGATGGTGTCGCATTTCTCGCGCAGGCTTGCAGCCAGCGCGCCGTTGCCGCCGCCATACTCCTCGTCGCAGTAGCTCTCCAGGACAACGTCGTGATCCAGCTCCGCGCCGACTGCCCGGACGGCTTCAAACGCAAGAATGGAACTGGCAATTCCGAATTTATTATCGCCGGCGCCCCGTCCATAGATCCGCCCGTCCCGGATAACGCCTCCCAGCGGGTCGACGCTCCAGAGTTTTCTGTCTCCCGTAGGCATGGTGTCGGTATGCGCCGCCAGCATGACCCTGCCTTTCGGCGCCTCCGCGTGAAACGTTCCCGAAAAATCCGGACGGGAATCCGTGCCCCGGCCGCTCAGGTATCCGGCGCTCTCCTTGACTCCGGGCACCTCATCGGGACAGTACCGCGCCGTCTCAAGCCCCAGCCGCCTGTACTCGCCCAGAATCAGGTCCTCGCAGCGCGATTCGCTCCCATGATCCACGCCGTTCTGCGTATCGATGCGGATCAGGTCGCTGAGCAGCCTGTAAAGCCTTTCCTGATTCTGATCCAGATATTCCAGCGCGCTTTTTTCCGTCTGATTCATAGCCGCCTTCATTTCTGGCGGCGGCGGTTGGCTTCGTCGATCGCGACGGAGATGACCATAATGCTTCCGATCAGCACGTTCTGCAGATTGGTGTCGATGCCGAACAGCGTCAGCGCATTGGAAATCAGCGCCATCAGCAGAATGCCAAGGAAGGTGCCAAGAATGGAACCTTCGCCGCCGTTCAGCGAAACACCGCCGATCAGGAGCGCGGAAATCACGCGGAATTCAACGCCCTGGCCGAGCGACGCGGGTGCCGACCCATAGCGGGATGTGGCGAGAATGCCTGCCAGCGCGGAGCAGCCGCCGATAATCATGTAAATGGTATATACGAATTTCGTCACATTGATGCCCGAGAGGCGCGCGGACTCCGGGTTGGAACCGATAAAATATGCCTGATGGAAGAAAGAAACATATTTCAGCAGAATTGCCGCCACAATGGCTACGATGAGCATGACCACAATCAGCGTAGAGACGCCGAACAGATTCCAGTCCTGCACAATGGCCTTGAATCCGATGGGGAAGTTGGAGAGCGTCTGTGAATTGATGATCATCAGGCCCGCGCCTTTAAATGCCATCCATGTACCCATGGTGGCGATCATGGGCAGTACTTTAAGCTGCACCACGATGAAGGCATTGAGGGCGCCGATGGCAATCCCGACCAGCAGGCCGCTCAGGATGCTCGGAAAGATGCCGTGACCGGCATTGAGCATCAGGCCGCAGACAAACGCGGAACATCCCATATTGGAGCCAACGGAAAAGTCCGTATTGCCGGCGATCAGAGAAATCGTCAGGAACGCCCCGATGATCATATCGTTCGCCATGTAGTTGCCGATCGTCTTGACATTGGCCGCCGTCATGAACTGGGACGAGTTGAATTCCATAAAAACGCTCAGCACAACGACCAAAAGCAGAATCACGATTTCGCGAATCTCAAAAATACGCTTTAGAATGTATTGAAACCCCTGCCGCTCCCGGGCGTCCTCCAAAGATTTTGTACTCATGATGCGCTCTCCTTCGTCTCAATCTTCAAACCTGAAGTCAGGGTCATGATCCGTTCCTCCGAGATTTCCCCGAGCTTCAGTTCACCGGTGATCTGACCCTCGTACATCGCGATAATGTGATCCGAAGCGCCAATCAGCTCGGGCATATCCGATGAGATCATAATGACTCCCATGCCGCGTTTGGCAAAATCGCGGATCAGGGTATGGATGGACTCTTTCGTCCCGACATCAATGCCGCGGGTCGGCTCGTCGATCATCAGGATCTTCGGTTCCCGGCTGATCCACATGGACAGCAGGACTTTCTGCTGGTTGCCGCCGGAGAGCTGCGAGACCTTTTTCTCAACACTGGGCGTCTTGATCTGAAACTTCTCCCGGTATTCCTGCGCGTCTCCCCTCGCTGCCCGAAACTGCATGAAGCCGTGCTTCGTAAAGCGGTCCACGTTGGCAGCCAGGACATTGTCGGAAATGGACATCCGAAGGAAGAGGCCCTTGTTCTTCCGGTCCTTGGTCATATAGGCAATCCCGTGTTTTCTGGCATCTTCCGGGGAGGCGATTTGAATTTTCTTTCCCTCCAGCAAGACGGTACCGCCGTCCGGGTGGTGTACGCCGAACAGACATTCCAAAAGCTCGGTTCTGCCGGCGCCTTCCAGACCTGCCAGTCCCACGACCTCGCCGCAATGCAGAGTAAAGGAAGCGTCCTTTACATAATTTCTGTAGCTCAGGTGCTCCACCCGAAGGAGCTCCCCTTCTACGCTGCTGGTGCCGGCGCCGTACTGATAGACCACATCGCGGCCGACCATGTACCGGACGAGCTCATCCTTACAGGTATCCGCAACACGCAGCGTCTTTATGTACTGCCCGTCACGCATGATCGTGACAGTATCACAAATCTGAAAAATCTCCTCCAGACGATGAGAGATATAGATAATGGAGACGCCTTCGGCGTTCAGCGTCCGCATGATTTTCATCAAAACCTCCGTCTCTTTTTCGGTCAGCGCGGAGGTTGGTTCATCCAAAATCAGCACCTTTGCGTTTTGCTTGACAGCGCGCAGGATCTCGATGATTTGCTGGCGGCCGACACTGAGGTTTCGCATGATCCGTTTCTCGTCCACATCCTGAAAACCGTAGGCATCCAAAAGCCTGCGCACCTCACGGTACATGCTCCGGTAATCGATCATACCCAGTCTGGTTTTCGGGGCATTGGTTGTAAAGATATTTTCAGCCACCGTGGAAGTATTGAAGATCGACAGCTCCTGATGGACGATGCTGATTCCCTTTTTCTCCGCGTCCATTGGACCGGACATTTTGACCGTCTGTCCATTCAGGATAATCTCACCGGAATCCGGAATATAAATTCCGGACAGCACCTTCATCAGGGTGGATTTTCCGGCGCCGTTTTCTCCGATCAGCGCATGGATACTCCCACGGCGCAGATCAAACTGCATATTGTCCAGCGCCTTCACGCCCGGGAAGGTCTTTGTGATGTTTTTCAACTGTAAAACGTTGTCTTCCAAGGGGGGTCTCCCTTCTTTTCACATGTGTTCCGGGAACTCCCCTTTCGGGAGTTCCCGGACAGAAAAACGGTCAGCGCTTTGCGTAAGAGAAGCCGACGAATTTATCCACGTTATCCTTATTGATGATCAGCGCGCCGGTATCCACGAAGGACGGCGCCACGTTCAGGCCGGCTGCGGCGTCATCCGCAGAGAAAGCGTTCTTCGCACCGTGATTGTAATCGTAGCAGAACTTAACGCCGTAGTAAACCTCGGTATACTGCTTGCCGGCAACCGTTGAATAGATGTCGCCGTTCTGTATGTACTCAAGCGTTGCGGAGTCGCGGTCTATCGAGATGACCTTCACGTCGCCGGATTTTCCCGCTTCCTTGATGGCTGTCACGGCGCCGACAGCCGAGACGGACTGACCGCCGATCACAACAGAAACGCCCTCATTCGCGAGCAGAGCAGCGCCGATCTTCGTCGCGGCAACCGCGGCATCGGAAGTATCGTCGATTTCAGATACGATCTTCATGTTGGGCCAGTTTTTAATTTCTTCATGGATACCATTGGTAATATCTTCAACGGAGGCGGAGCCTGCGGACAGGTTGTTGGAATAGATGACGTTTCCCTTGCCGCCGGTAGCTTCCGCGGCCTGCTGCATCATAATTTTGCCGTATTGGACATAGTCCGTGCCCAGGAAGCAAAGACGGGCCGAATCCTTGACGCCGTCGACCGTCTGATAACAGACAGGAATTCCTTTTTCCTTCGCCTTCTTTACGTAGGGCTCATAAGCGTCGGGGAAGTTGGCCTGCATGACAATACCGGCACAGTTCGGGTCATTCAGCGCCGTCTCGATCACCGCGCACATGGCGTCCACGTCAAGTCCGTCGTCACCGACAAATTTGGGGGTAACGCCCAGTTCGGCACATGCGTCCTCGAGTCCGGCCTTATGAGCCTGCCAATACTCCAGGTTGGACAGCGGGCAGATATAATAATATGTTTCTTTGCTTTTCACAGCAGCCGGCGCTGCTTTGCCGGTTTCGGAGGAGCCGGCAGACGCGGTTTCTGTTGTTACGTTTTTATTCCTGTCTCCGCAGCCGGTAAGCACAGTGGTCAGCATGAGGAGGGACAGCAACAGCGCAATTAGTTTTTTCATTTTCATTTCTCCTTATTTCGATTTATTTTTACACACCTGGTGTAAAATACTCGGTTGAGGCCATTCCGGCAGCGTTCGCCTTGATTTCCATAATTAAACATCATATGATATTACGTATTAGAATATAAAAACTACTCCCTCTCTATTTTAAAAGCACCGCCTTAGAGCTCAGGGTATGCGCTACGATCGCTTCTTCGGCCCGTTCGGCGTCCATTTTCGCAATCGCGTCAAAAATTGCGAAATGCTCGGCATAGCAATCCTCCAGCATGGTGAAATACTTGCTGAATCGCTTCAGGCAGGCCTTGTTGATTTCCTCGATCGCCTCCAGACAAGCCAGAAGAATGGGGTTATGCGCCGCTCTTGCCACCTGCATATGGAACTCATCGTCATACTGCATGATCCGCAGCATGTCCCCCTCCGCAATCGCTCTTTGCAGATTCTGCAGCACATTTTCCAAAATCGCAAGCTCCCGGTCGGTCCGGTTCAGCGCGGCCAGATGCGCCGCGCCGCCTTCAATGTACTCGCGGGCATTGTAAATCGCATTGACGTCAATTTCCTCAAAATCAATGAGCTGATACAGCGGTTTCATGAACAGCCCAAGATCCACAGCCTTGACAAAAGTACCGCGCCCCTGCTTGATATCCAGGAGCCCCATCATGCTGAGCTTCTTCAGCGCCTCCCGCACGGTGATCCGGCTGACATCAAACATCTCGCACAGAGCCCCTTCCGGGGGAAGCTGATCCCCGGATTTATAGACGCCGCTGATAATCTTGTCTTTCAATTGTTCCGTGACGTAGTCGCACTTCGTCATCTGGTTTTTTGTTTCCATCTAATCGGCACCGACGTTTCTATATATTCTTCATATCATATGATGTTAATGAACATAAAATATTCTGTTTTATCGCAAATGTCAATTGCCTTTGCAAAAATTCCAAGAAACTGTGAATAATCACGTAAATTCTTTGTCTATTTTGGCGCATGCGCACAAATAGCCGCTGCGCAGGCGTTGTAATTACACGGCGCTTTCTCCCATTTCCCGGCTGCCGGGAACCCGGGCACCGCGGCAGCTATTCCGCCTCTAAAATGCGCAGCGCTCCGTTCCGGAGTGCGGCAAGCGCCTCGGTCCCGCACTTCGTATCGGTAATAAGCGTATGCACATGCGCCAGCGGGCAGATCAGGGAAAAGCCGGCCCTGCCGATCTTGGAGTGATCCGCCGTGACAATGACATCCTGCGCGCGCTCTGCCATCATCCGGTCGAGCAGGGCCTCGTCGGCGTGGTAGGTCGTGATGCCTTCCTCCTTACTGACGCCGTCGACAGAAAGGAATACATGATCGGCCTGATACTTGGTGAGCTGCTCCTGCGCGTCGCCGCCATGGGTAAAGCCATACTGAACATTCAGCTCGCCGCCCAGAAGAATCACGCGAAAAGACGGGATATCGCTCAGCTCTGTCGCAATGGCAATCGAGCTGGTAACAATATTCAGTTTTCTATGCTGTTTCAGGGCGCAGGCAATCTGCAGCGTTGTCGTTCCGGAATTGAGAAACAGGGTATCTCCGTCCTGAATAACCCCCGCGGCAGCTGCGGCAATGGCCTGTTTCTCCAATAGAAACGGGATCTCCATTTCATTCGGCGCGAACCTTGTTTTTGCGATGGCGCCCCCTGTCACACGCTCGAGCATGCCCCCGCTTTCGAGCGCGTCAAGATCGCTGCGGATCGTGACGGCGGTCGCTCCGAGTTCGCTGCTGAGCTGAGACACCTGCACACGGCCGCAGCGGTTGAGAATCTCCAGTATTTTTTTTCTGCGCGCGTCAATTTTCAGTTCCGATATTCCCATGGGGTTCCTCCCTCTCCGCACGCAGCCGCTCTCCAACTGCGCCGCCCGGATGTATCAGCGCAAACTGACACTCCTGATACCCGGTCTCTTCAATCAGCGCGGCCTGCAGCGCGTGAAAGATCACACACAGCGCCGTGCTGCTGGTTGTGCCCTGGCTGTTGTATTTGTCGGTTTCCCGATTCACATATTGTTTTATAACAACATCCGCCTGTTTGGCAAGAGGAGATTCCATATTTTCCGTAATTGTGATGGTATTCACATGCTTGCTATGGCAGATATCCATAATCGGCAGCAATTCGCCGGTCTTTCCACCGCGGGAGGCAAAAACCATCACGTCGCCGGGCTGCAAAAAGCCGGTGGCGCCGTGAACCGCTTCGGCCGGAGAGATGAATCTTGCCGGCCGTTCAATGCAGCACATCAGATGGGCAAAATGCTGACAGAGGATCCCGGAATGACCGCAGCCTGCCGCGCCAATCCGCGGCGCGGCGGCCAGCAAAGCAACCGCTCTGCCGAAGGCTTCTTCATCAAAATAGTTTTTCATTTCCTGAATACAGGACGCCTCGATATCGTAGGCTTCCCTGGCTGCGCGGAGCGACTTTTCGTTCATCCCTCTGTCCCCCTGAACTTCACGATTTATATTTACTGTTTCGATTATAATATTTTCTTTTAGGAAAATCAACAAAAATATTATTGACTTTTTTGAAAAGCAATCATAAAATCAAAGTAGAAATCGACTGCGGAAACTACGGTCGGAAAAAATGGAGGAACAGAATTATGGAATTTATGGTCTATCAGAAAGAGCTCGAGCTCCAGTCCCGCGGCTGGATTCCCACCTTTCACGACGTCTCCAAGGAGATCCGCGAAATCGTTCAGGCCTCCGGTGTCAAGAACGGCACTGTCTGCATTGCGTCCCACCACACGACCTGCTCCGTCATGGTGCAGGAATGCTCCCATGACGTTGATTCCTTTGATCTGGAGTTTCTTCAGCACGATCTGCTGGATATCATGCGCAAGCTCGTCCCCGACTTCAAGGAGGAGCATCAGTACCGCCATCCCGGGCCCATCCATGCGCAGTACGGCCGCTATGTGAACGAGCCGGGCGACTTCACCAGTATGAACACCGACGGGCATCTTCGCTCCGTCTTTTTCGGCCGCAGCGAAACCATGACGATCAAGGACGGCGTTCTGGACGGCGGAGAGTTTGCCCATGTGTACTTCATCGACTGGGATCAGGTCCGCGCGCGTCCCCGTCAGCTTAACGTCACCGTGATGGGTACGACGGAAGACGTCGGTGACCGCAAATGGAACGACGGCAAGGTCATCAACACGCTTCATAAATTTACCGATGAGGAAAAGGCATACGACGTCCATTACGACATGTATCTGAAGCGCTGACGGAGGAATACGCATGAAACCCGTCATCAGAACGCCGTATTTTGAGATCGGCACAAAAAACTATATCTACGGGGATAAGGTCCTGGAATATGCGCTGGCCGCCGATGCGGCCGCGGAAAAGTATGACATCGACGTTATGCTCACAACGCCGTATGTGGACATCCGCCGCGTGGCGGAACATACGAAGCACCTGATCATTCTGGCGCCTTATATGGATACGCTTCGCCCGGGCCGCGGCATGGCGGACGTCCTGCCGGAAAGCCTGAAAGCCGCCGGCGCGCGGGGCGTGGTGATCAACCACTGTGAAAAGCCCATGAGCCTGCCGCAGATGAAGGCGACGATCGACCGCGCGCGAGAGATGGACTTCCTCGTTTTTGCCTGCGCCGACACGATCGCGGAGGCGAAGGCCATCGCACAGCTCCATCCGGACATCATCAACCCCGAACCGTCCGAGCTGATCGGCGGCACGGGCGGCGGTGTCAGCGACATGAGCTTTGTGCGTGAATCCATAGACTCCATCAAATCCATCTACCCGGATATTCTCGTGGAGCAGGCCGCCGGCATCACGAGCGGCCGGCAGGTTTATGACTTCATCATGGCCGGCTCCGAGGCCGCAGGCGCGGCTTCCGGCATCATGAACGCCGACGACCCCGTCGCCATGATTTACGAGATGATCGCCGCGACCCGACGCGCCGCAGACGACCTCAAAAAACTCGGCAGATAAATTGGGAGGTACTATGGTTTACAGAGAATCGTTTCAGGTGCAGTCCCGTGACCGCGCGGTCAGCTTTCACGACATTACCGACCGCGTAAAGGAAGCGGCGGCAAAGTCCCGCATGAAGAACGGAATCGTGGTTGTCTATTCCCATCACACCACCTGCTCGGTCATCACACAGGAGTGCGCCTTCGACCTGTCCATGACAGGCCTTGAGACGCTGCAGCAGGATCTGGTCAATGTCTTTGAAGGGATTATCCCAACCTGCCGCTGCGAAGGGATGTACCTGCACCCGGGGAAAAAGGCGCTGGAGTTTGCCGAGGATCACGGCGAGGACAACTGGGGCTGCCACAACACGGACGCGCACCTGCGCTCCTCCATCATCGGGCGGAATGTGACAATCGTCATGGCGGACGGTGAGATGGATCTCGGGGAATTCGGCCGCATTCATTTCATCGACTGGGATCAGACCCGTGCGCGCAAACGCACCGTACAGATCATGATTCTTGGAGAATAACCGCTCCCAAAACCGCACGCCGGATTTGTGTGTATCCAACGCGGAAATACAGTGATATTATCGTTGCATATGTGCACACAAAAGCCGGCTGTGCGCGCGGGATCAGTAAATTCTGAGAAGGAGAATTGCATGACACGCTGTGTTTTGGGCATCGATATCGGCACCACCTGTACCAAGGTCCTGGCGGTAACACCGGATGGAACTGTGTTATCTCAGGCCAGCCAGGGCTATCCTCTCATCAGCCGCGGATGCAGAATTGAGCAAAAAGCGGAGGACTGGATTTCCGCCGTCATCGGTGCGGTCCGCCGGGCGGCACAGCCGCTGGACGTCTCATCGATCGCCGGCATCAGCCTTTCCACACAGGGTGCGAGCACGGTTGCGGTAAGCGCGTCGGGCGAATTTATCGGAAACGCCATCACCTGGATGGATACACGCTCCGTGCGCGAAGCGGAGGAAATTGAAAAAGAGCTGGGCGGTGATTATATTTACCGTACCAGCGGCTGGAAAATCAATCCGTCTCTGGATTGCGCCAAGCTGCGCTGCATTGGGCCGGACGCCTCTTCCGCCGGCGCTGTCCGCTATCTTTCCACGCTGGAGGTCGTCAACGGCTATCTGACCGGTAATCCGGCGATCGACCCCACCAACGCCGCAATCCGTCAGCTTTACAATATCGGGAAAGGCCGCTGGGACAGTGCTCTGGTAAAGGCCGCCGGGATCACGGAAAAGGAGCTTCCCGAGGTTCTTCCCACCGGCGCGGAAGTTGGCCGGCTGCGCGCAGAAGCTGCGGCGGCAATGGGAGTGCCTGTCGGGATCTCTGTTTTCAACGGCGCGCACGACCAGTACTGCGCCGCCATTGGCGCCGGTGCCGTGGAGGACGGCGACATGCTCCTGTCCGCGGGGACAACCTGGGTGCTGATGGGCATCACGCGGGCGCCTCTTTTTACAAAGAGTTACATCGCGCCGGGCCGATATCCCGGCGGAGAACTATACGGCGCCATCTCCTCCCTGATCTGCTCCGGCGCCTCCCTTCAGTGGTTCAAGGAGAATTTCCTCCCGGAGGAATTTGAGGAGATGAACCGCGTTGTCGCCGAACGAAGGGATAAGACCGGCGAGCTCTGCTTCTTCCCCTATCTGGCGGGGGCCGGTTATCCCATCTGGAACCTGCGCGCAAAGGGAGCGTTCACCGGCATTGCGCTGGAGCATGACCGCTTTGACTTTGCACGCGCCGTCATGGAGGGCGTGGCTTTCGGCGTCCGCCGCGGAACAGACGATTTCCGCGCAAACGGGGCGGAGATTCACAGGATCACCATCATGGGCGGGGCCTCCAAGAGCCCTGTCTGGTGCCAGATGATCGCAGACATCGCCGACGTTCCCATCGTCCGGCTGAATCAGGCCGATGTCTGCGCGATGGGGGCGGCTGTGCTCGCGCTGACCGCGCTTAAAGTCTATCCGGATTACAAGACGGCGTCCGACGCCATGCTGCACGCAGACCGCGAATTTTTGCCGCAGCCGCAGGAAGTCGTCTATTATCAGGAAAAATACCATAAATTCCGCCGGATGTGGCAGTGCCTTCAGACGTATTACGCGCAATAATTGCGGAGGTTATTATGAGATACGAATATTTTCAATATACCGACGTCGACCGCCGATTCTATGAAGAGCGGCTCAAGCCCCGCATGCCCGGCCGTTTCCTTGATTCACATACGCACATCAATTTGCCGGAGCATATCCGCGATGTGCCGCCGGAGCGGATCGCCGACGACTGGGCGCTTCAGAATGGGCTTCACATGTCGGCGGACGATGCAAAGTTCTATTACGACACTCTGTTCCCCGACCAAAAATGGGGCATTGTCTCGTTTCCTTTTCCTGTCCGTGAAGTACATATTGAGGATAACAATGATTATGTGGCGCAGTGTGCGGAAAATGGGAAGATTTCCTACGGTCTCATGTGTGTCAAGCCGGAGTATTCGGCAGAGTATATTGAAAACGAGTTCCGCACCCGGCGTTTTTCCGGACTGAAACCCTATCCTGACCTTGTTTCGGGGAAAAAGGGCGCGGAAATCGGGATCTTCCAGTTTCTCCCCCATGAGCAGCTCGCCATGGCGGAACGGCTGCATCTCCCCATCGTCATGCACCTGCCGAGAGCAGACAGGATGCCGGACGACAGCAACATCCGTGAACTGAGGGAAATCCGGCAGCGTTATCCGGAGCTGATCATGATTATCGCTCACTGCGGACGCTGCTATACGCCCTATCATTTCAATCTTGCGCTGGACAAGCTGGGCGACGATGCGAAGGGTTATTGGTTCGACACGGCCGCTGTCACAAACCCGGAGGTTCTGAGGATTCTGCTGTCGCGCGTCGATCACAAAAAAATCCTGTTCGGCACCGATGAGCCGATCTTCCTCTGGCACGGCTACCGCGAATGGACGGAAACCGCCTACCGCAACGTCTCCCGCGAAAGATTTCCATGGAGCAAGGTTCACAGCTCTCCCGAAGAAGAAAGCAAATACACATTGTTTGTGTACCGGCAGATTGATAATCTGCTCACCGAAATCGAGCGCGCCGGTTTGGGGGAAGGCGTCAAAAACGACATCTTCCTCAACAACTGCTCATCTGTGTTTTCGCCGGTCGCCGGCAGAAAGTTCTGAACCGTTTGACAGAGGAGCGCCATCGGCATAAACCGGCTGCCATTTTCGCCGTGTGAATGACAAAAAGCAGAGATGAGTTTCCTCATCTCTGCTTTTTCCTTTGGAATGCCGGCGTCTGTTCCGCCTGTCGGCCCGCGGCCGCGGACCCGGGGACCCCGCGCTGCCGGCAGCCGATCTCTTTTCGCATATGGTTGGCGCTGCCGGCGTCCATTTTGACGGCGTTTCCGTTCTCTCCTATTCCTGCCCGAGAAGAGATTGGATCGTTTCGTTCAGCTTTGCCTGCGAGATGGCGCCAATGTTTTTCTCAGCGATGTTTCCGTCGGCGTCGATAAAAATTGTGGCCGGGAAACCGCGCAGTCCGTACAAAGTTGTGGCTTTTCCCTCTGTTTCATAAAATACCGGGAAGGTATAGCCGGACTCCTTCATGAAGGTTTTTCCGCCGTCGCTGCTTCTTTCGGCTTTTACATCGTTGAGCATGATAAATTGAACCTGATTGCCATACTTCTTATATGCCGATTCGAAATAAGGCATTTCATCCTTACAGTATTTGCACCAGGAAGTCCAAAAGTTCAGAACAACCGGGGTGCCCTTAAAGTCCGACAGTTTTACGGTTTTTCCGCTCGCGTCCTGCATGGTAAAGTCCGGGGCCGCGGCCGCGGCGAAGGCCGGCTCGTAAATACTATTATCCGTTCCCTCCGCCAGCGTTTGAGAAGCATTGGATATCGTTCCTGTTACGGGATCGACTTTGTCCTTATACACCTTGTAAATCGCCGCCGAAGCGGCGATGATCACAATCAGGACAACAATGGCAACTGCCAGAATTTTTTTATGATTCATAATTATTTTCCTTTGTTTAACTGCTGAATACAGTCAGAAATTTTTGAAGCAAACCGGTCATCATCAATACGCCAATGACAACCAGCAGAAGGCCGCATATAAAATTGATCACTTTGTAGTTTCTTTTAATAAAATCAAAGGCGGTTTCGAGCTGGTCGATTAAAAGTGCGGAAAGGACAAAGGGGATTCCGAGTCCTGCGGAAAAGCAGAGCAGCATAACCGTGCCCTGAAGAGCTGAGCCGCTGACCGAGGCCATTGCCAGCGCGGAGCCCAAAAAAGCCCCCACGCAGGGCGTCCAGCTGATGGAAAAAATCATTCCGAACATCATGGCCTTGAAAAAATTCAGGTTTTTGACGTCGGCGTCTTTCATTCCCCTCATGCCGAAGATCGGCCTTATGACGCCCATAAAACCAAGTCCGAACAAAACGACAATCGCGCCCAGAATCACGTTCACAACCGTGGCATAGCGCTGCAAAAAGCCGCCAAGGGTCCCGAAAAACAGGCCAAGCGCGACAAAAACGAGAGTAAAGCCCAAAACGAAGCCCAGGGCGTTCGTTATTGTTGTTCTCCCCCTGCCCCGATCGTGTCCGGCGGCAAAATAGCTCACGTATATGGGCAGCATGGGCAGCAGGCACGGGGATATAAAAGAAATGATTCCCTCTAAAAATGAAAATACATACTGCATGATCTTCCTCGCTGACGACTCATGATGATCAACTTCCCGGATTCTCCGTCAATACGTTATAGTTATCTCCAATTTAATCGCCCTTATCCCTCCTGCACCGCAATCTGTTTAAACGTGTCATATCGCCGCGCCGATAAGGCCGGGAACAAAAAAGCCGTTTTTTTCCGGGTACTGCCCGGAAAAAACGGCTTCCGTATCGCCGGGGGAATCAGGAGGATCACGGCTGAAGGGAACATTTCCCAACCGTCCGGCTCTCCCCATGCCAAATTTCCGACATCCGGCGTGCCGTCCGGGCAATCCCCGCATCGGGACGGCGAGCGGGTCCTTCCCTTTATCTTAGCTCCCATTTCACCTTTTAACGCATTTGGTTGACAAAGATTGCAATGCTGCATATAATATAAAACAATCTCTTTGCACTGCATTGCATTCACCATGAATGCGAGCTCAACGGTACAAACTGAGCAGGCGATGAACCTTTCCGGAAAGGTCATGGGGCCGGGTCGCCCATCAGGCGGCAGCAGCGTGCATCATTCGCACATCTGTGGGACAGTAGTATGTTCCACTGGTGTGCTATTTTTATATCCGACTTTGGGGACAGCCGCACATTTTTGGAATATAACCCCGAAATGGAGTGCCATAGGAGAAATCAAACGCTGCCGCAAGGCAAACAACGGAGGGTTCTTTTATGACGGACAACAAACCAAACATGGCGGGACTGACCACCGCCGAAGCAAAACGATTGCAGGAGCAATACGGCAAAAACGAACTGACGCCGCAGAAGAAAAAGAGCTTTTTCAAGAAAGCGCTTCACGTCATCTGCGAGCCCATGTTCTTGCTGCTGATTGTTGCCGCAGTCATTTATTTTATTCTGGGCGAGCCCAGAGACGGCGCGATTATGCTCATTTTTGTGGTGGGCATCATCAGCATCGACATCATTCAGGAGTGGAAAACCGACAAAACGCTCAATGCGCTCAAGGATTTGTCCGCACCGCACAGCATCGTCATCCGCGATGGGGCGGAACAGACCATCGCCAGCGCGGATCTGGTTCCCGGCGATCTGATGATGATCTGTGAGGGCGTCAAAATTCCCGCTGACGGTTCCATTGTCAGGTGCAGCGACCTGTGCGTGGATGAATCGTCCCTGACCGGCGAAGCGGAGGGCGTATGGAAGGTTTCCAGGGAGGCCGCCCAGCCGACCGGCGACTACTGGCGGCGGGACTATTGCTATGCCGGTACGCTGGTCACGCAGGGCACTGCCGCCGTGCTCGTGGACAAAATCGGCAGCGGCACCGAGTATGGGAAAATCGGCGCTCATATCGCCGCCGCGCAGGAGACGCCCACGCCCCTGCAAAAGCAGACGGGAAGCCTTGTGAAGCTGTGCGCGGGGATCGCGGCCGTTCTGTTTGCGCTGGTAGGTATCTTCACATGGTTTAATATTCCCGACCATTCCTTCGGCGCCCGGCTGATTGAGAGTGTTCTCTCCGGCGTTACGCTGGCCATGGCCATGATTCCGGAGGAGTTCCCGGTGATCCTCACGGTGTTTCTCTCCATGGGCGCATGGCGGCTGGCCAAAAAACAGTCGTTGGTTCGAAAGCTCCCCAGTGTCGAAACTCTGGGCGCCGTCTCGGTCCTCTGTGTGGATAAAACCGGCACCATCACCATGAACCAAATGGCCGTGCAGGGTACCTGGGCCGCAGACGGCGACGAGCGCGCGCTGTGCGAGATCATGGGAATGGGCTGTGAAACCGACGCCTACGACCCCATGGAAAAAGCCATGCTGGCTCATTGCGAAAATCTCGGGATATCCAGAGACCGCCTCTTTGGCGGCGAGCTGGTGCATGAGTACGCCTTCACCAACGAGCTGAAAATGATGGGACACGTCTGGCGGCGGGACGGCAAGCTGGTGATTGCCGCCAAGGGCTCCCCCGAGCGTATCCTGACCATCTGCGGCCTGACGGATGAGGAAAGAGCGGCCGCAGAGCGCAAGATCACGGAACTGTCCGCGCAGGGGCTTCGGGTCATTGCGGTTGCTGCGGCAAATCCCGCCGGCGAATCGGAAATCCCGCCGCGGATCACCGACTGCCGTCTGCGCCTGTGCGGCCTCGTGGGTCTTGCCGATCCTCCCCGGGAAAGTGTCAAAGCGGATATTGCCCTATGCGGCAGGGCGGGGATTCGCGTGGTCATGATCACCGGCGACAATGGGATTACCGCTTCCGCCATCGCAAAGAAAATCGGAATGCCCGGCAGCGATCACATCATCACCGGCGACATGCTCCAAAACATGAGCGATGAGGAGCTGCGGGAAAGCGTCCGGGATGTCAGCATTTTCTCCCGTGTCATCCCGGAGCACAAAATGCGGATTGTAAAGGCGTTTCAGGACAATGGCGAGATCGTCGCCATGACCGGCGACGGCGTCAACGACGCCCCCGCTCTGAAGTACGCCGACATCGGCATCGCCATGGGCAAACGCGGCAGCGAGGTCTCCCGGGAGGCCGCCGATCTCATCCTGATGGACGACAACTTCACCACCATCGTGGAGACGGTGAAGGACGGCAGACGCATCTACGACAACATCCGCAAGGCTGTGGGCTATGTCTTTACCATCCATATCCCCATCGCCTTCGCCTCTCTGCTTGCGCCGATTCTGGGCATTGCGCCCGCGGCGCTGCTGCTGCTGCCGCTGCATGTTGTGCTGCTGGAGCTGCTGATCGACCCCACCTGTTCCATCGTGCTGGAGCGCCAGCCCGCCGAAACGGACATCATGGAGCGCAAACCGCGCGATCCCGACGAAAAACTGCTGACGGCGGGAATCCTTACCAAAAGCGTTCTGCAGGGACTTGTGATTTTTGCCGCCTCCTTCGGCGCGTATTTTACCATGCTGGACGGCAATGCCGCCAACGCGCCTGTCGCCCGTGCCATGGGGCTTGCCGTCATCATGCTGTCCAATCTTTTTCTGGTGCAGGTCAACAGCTCCGTCCGCGATTTTGCCGTGCAGTCTGCAAAGCGCCTTGCAAAGGACGCCGTGATGTGGGCGGTCAACCTGGGCACGCTGGCAATGCTGGCTGTCATCCTTTATTCACCGCTCAGCGGTCTGTTGAAGCTGTCGCCGCTCTCGGCCCCGCAGCTTTTCGAAGCTGTCGGAATTGCGGTCATCGCCGTATTCTGGTATGAAATTGTAAAGCTTATCCGGAAACTGCGCCGGGGGCAGCCCACATGAGGTGTTCCCGGAGCAGCATTTTCACTAAGTGACGTCAAGGAAGATGGGAAGCGGCCCATTCCGCGAAGCCGGGAAGCGCTGCCGCAGGCACAGAATTCCATTCCGGAAACCGCGATAGAGGAGAGGGCGCCGCAAAGCCTCCTCTCTCCCCGCCGGGCTGCCCGCATCTCTGCCGCGGATGCCAGTCCCCGAAAGCTGCGGGGGCGCGCGGCCATGCTCCAAGCATCGGAATACTGTGGCGCCGTCCGTCATCGCCATTGTCGCGGCGGTTCCCATCGGAACGGCAGGCGCGTTTTCTTTTCAACCTTCCCCCCGGATTTGCTCCCATCCGTTTTCATTGACAGAAAGAAAAAGATGTAGTATCATACATTTTAGTTGATACTACATCTTTTTTATGCCGGAGGTACTGTCATGGATGCCACCAGACGCCAGATCACAAAAATTGCCCGTGAAGTCAACAAGTTTACCGCCCGCATGCTGAAGCTGGACGGCATTGGAACTGCGGAATATGATTTCATCCACGTGGTTCGGAAAAATCCGGGCATCACGCAGGCTGCCATTCGGACAATTCTCACCCTGGATAAAGGGGCCGCCGCCCACCGTGCGGCCAATCTGGAGGCAAAGGGGTATCTTATCAAAAAGGCAAACCCTGCCGACGGGCGCAGCCAGCTGCTCTACGCGACGGAAAAGGCCGACCGGCTGAAAAACTCCAAGGCTTCCGTGGAAGCGCTTTATTATGAATATTTGCAGGAAACCTTGTCTCCGGAGGAAAACGCTGAGTTTTGCCGGCTGCTGAACATCCTTTACACGCGCTCAAAGACAGAGAGCAAGGCGGACTTTCCAAACCTCACTCACCGCTTTTTGGAAGGGGCGGAGAAAAATGAGCAGCCCTAGTCAGGAAATCAGGCAGGTCCCTCAGCCTGACCATATTCTGTCTTACTTCAGACTGGAACGCTGGTCGCTCACACTGGTCACGATTTCCGGCATTCTTTACAATGTGGGAATGATTGCGGGGCCTTATTTTGAAGGCCGTCTGGCACAGTGCCTGTTCGACATCATGGGCGGACGCGCGCCCTTTTCCGCCATGCTGTCCCTGGCGGCAGTCTATCTGATTGTCATTTTGGCCGTGCAGGTCATGCGCTGCGTGAAGCGCTTCTATGTGCGCCGGTTTGCAAATAATACCAGCCGCAACATGCGCCATATGCTCTACAACAGCCTTGTGAACATGAGCGGGGATGAACTGAAGCGCGAAAGCATCGGAACGGTGATGACCAAGGCGGTATCGGATGTGGATGCCTGCGCGGAGGGCATGCGGAAGTTCACCACGGAGGTGTTTGATACCGGCGTGGTCCTGATTGCGTACCTTGCCATGCTGTTTTATTACGACTGGCGTCTGGCGCTGATTTCCTGCGCCTTTCCCCCTGCCGCTTATTTTATCGCGGGAAGTTTGAAGCACCGGGTGACACAGTACAACGGGGCATACAAAAAAAGCGCCGAGCGGCTGAACGGCGCCACCATGGACAGAGTCTCCAATGCGGTTACCTATCGCATTTACGGCTGTGATGAAAACAGGGACTCGGCTTATGAGGGGCACCTGAGGGACTATGAAAAGTGCGCGGTGGCAGCTAATTTTTGGGAGAATACCATGCAGCCGCTCTACCACATCATTTCCATGTGCGGCGTGATATTTGTCCTGTACCTGGGCGGTAAAAATGTTGCCGGTACCGGATGGATCAGCTGGAATATCGCCGCTTTCACCACATTTCTGTCCTGCCTTGCCAAAATGGCGCTCAAATCGTCCAATGCTGCCAAGCTGTTTAATTCCGTTCAGAAGGCGCAGGTTTCCTGGGCGAGAATCAAGCCGCTTATGAAAGAGTATGTGGAACAGCCCACTCTGTCCGATCTGGATTTTTCTTCCGGAGCATCGATCAAAGTGCGGGATTTGTCCCTGCGCTGGGAAAACGGGCCGCAGGTGCTGCACGGGATTTCTTTTTCCGCAACGCCGGGACAAATCATCGGCGTGACCGGAGCGGTTGCCAGCGGAAAATCCGCGCTGGGCAAGGCACTGCTGGGGGAACTGCCCTACGAGGGCAGCATTGAGGCAGACGGGCGGGAGCTGCGCACGCTGAGTCTGTATGAGCGCAGCCGGCTGCTGTCCTACCTTGGGCATGAACCGGAGCTGATGACGGAGAGCATTGAGGAGAATATTCGTCTGGGGGAAAAAGGCGAAATAGCCCGCTGCCTGCAAACGGTCTGTCTGACGGAGGAAATCGATCAAATGCCGCAGGGCGCGGCTACCTCTGTCGGCAGCGGCGGAATCCGCCTGTCCGGCGGTCAGCAGTCCCGGCTTGCACTGGCCCGCACGTGCTATCATGCACGGCAGATTTTGATTTTGGACGACCCCTTTTCCGCGGTGGATCAGAAGACAGAACGGGAGATTTTTGCAAATCTGCGTCTGCTGGCTGCGGACCGCATCGTTATTTTAATCTCCCACCGGTTACAGCTGTTTCCGCAGTTGGATCATGTGCTCTTTCTGGAGAACGGCACGGGTGTATTTTCCACCCACGCAGCGCTGATGCGGGAAAACAGCGCCTATGAGACGCTCTATCGGGCACAGGCAATGGGAGGCGCGGATCATGAAGAATAAGAACGGACTCGGCATTGTTTTTCGGAAGACCGTCCGTCAAAACAGCGGAATGACACTTCTGTCCGGAATTCTCATCGCCGCCTGCGTGGCAGCCGCTCTGTTTCCTCCCCTTGTACTGGAGCGGATCGTAAACCGGCTGGCCGGGCGGCAGGCCGTTTCCCTTGCGCTGCCCCTCGGTTACTTTGGGCTGCTGGCAATTTCCGATTTGCTGGAGTCGGGTCAGAGCGTGATGATCACGGTGTTCGGGCAAAAGATGACCCACAGTCTGCGCAGCGAGCTCTGCGCCAAACTGAAGCGGCTTCCGGCGGCTTATTTTACACAGCACGCCCCCGCCAAAATCACCTCTCGCTTTGTCAATGACGTGGATGTGGTGGATTCTCTCTTTACAGACGGCATTATCGGGATGGCTGCCGATGCATGTAAGGTACTGAGCATTCTTATGGTCATCTTCTATAAAAGCACCGGGCTTGGAATCCTGATGCTTTTTGTGACTCCGGCGCTCTTTGCCATGACGCGTCTGTTTCAAAAGCGAATGCTCAAGGCGCAGCTGGAAAACCGCGTCGCCGTCAGCAAGGTAAACAATCATGTGCCCGAAACCATTCATAACATCCGCACGATTCATACCCTGTTTCGGCAAAAGTACATGGAAGAAAAGTATGATTCCTATATTGAGGAAAGCTACCGTGCCCTCGATCGGTCCAATCTGTACGATTCCATTTATTCCCCCATCGTTATTTTTGTCAGCTCCTGCGTGATTGCAGTGATGATGGTGTTCGCCGCTTTGGGCGGCGGAATGCAGCAGTTTTTTGGAATTACCGTGGGTACGGCGGTTGCCATCATCGCCTATGTGGGCGAAGTGTTCGAGCCGCTTGAAAGTATCGGCATGGAGATCCAGAACATTCAGTCTGCCGTGGCGGGAGTGAAGCGAATCAACGAATTTCTTTCTGAACCAGAGCGCACAGTACCGGAGGATGTCACGGACCGGGAGCAGTCCGACGCAAGCGACGAATCGGCGATCAGATTTGACCATGTGGAATTTGGATATGACGATAAAACGGCAGTCTTACGGGATATGAGTTTTTCTGTGCGGCAGGGGGAAGCAGTCACGTTTATCGGCAGAACCGGCGCCGGGAAAAGCACGCTGTTCAAGCTGATTCTTGGTCTGTACGCTCCGCAAAAAGGGCAGGTACTGATCGATGGCATGGATGCCGCCCAAATTTCAGACACCCAAAAAAGAAAGCGATTCGGTTATGTGGAACAGACCTTTCATTCGGTTGCCGGAACTGTTGCGGAGCAAATTTCTCTGTTTGATGATTCCATCGGCCAGGAACAGACCGAAGATGCCGCAAAGCTGGTAGGCCTGCATGAAAATATCATGGAACTGGAACAGGGGTACAGCACGCCGGTGGAAAAGATCACCTTCTCTCAAGGGCAGTTTCAGCTTCTCTCCATTGCGAGGGCGGTTGCGGCACAGCCTAAAATTTTACTGCTGGACGAAATCACCGCAAATCTGGACAGTGAAACCGAGTCGAGGGTGCTGCAGGCCATGGAGCGGGCGTGCAGGGGGCGGACCGTCTTGTCTATCTCCCATCGCCTGAACGAGAGCACGCACAGTTCCCGTTTGATTCAAATCGGCGAATAACAGAACGGGAAACCGACAGATTCATTCCGAGAGGATTATATCGATGGATTTAAGAGAACGGGCAAGACAGTTGAAAACCGATATCCCAGCAGTATTCCTGTGCATGAAGGACAAGAACACTCCTGCTGTTGCAAAAATATTGGCCGGTGTAACCGTCGCCTATGCCTTATCACCGGTTGATCTGATCCCGGATTTTATTCCCGTGCTGGGATATCTGGACGATGTCATTTTGCTTCCCTTCCTGATTTCGCTTACCATCCGGTCTATCCCACAGGAGCTGTTTGAACATCATCGGGAGGAAGCAAAGGGCCTATGGGCAAGCGGGAGGCCGAAAAAGTGGTACTACGCTCTCCCAATTGCGGCCATCTGGCTTCTTGTTTTATGGCTGATTCTAAGAGCGTTCCTGTTTTAACTCTGCAGCTAAGGTAAATAGCGGCTCGATAAACGCTGATTCCGCAAATGGCGGCGGTATCGATCTGCACGACCAGTTTGCCGTCCGGAAAAAAGTGCTCAATACAAGAAATACGCCTGCCAGGCTTGAAATTACGCTCGATAAAATGGCGCTGACATCTCAAATGGTGGCGGCCAAATTGGTCACCACCATTTGAGATGTCAGCGGAGCAACGGAAGACTGCCCGTCAACTGATTAACCTTTTTCTTGTTTCCAACAATCGCGATGCCCCAATAGGACAAAGCATCCGCGTTTGTGTTCGTCAATTAAAAAGGTTAGCAAAAGGTCCCCAAAAAGGTTAGTACCTTTGA
>Ga0183095_11193_pt1 | contig 26539 bp, 23 predicted proteins | sample BioMet4_FD_130346 | JGI IMG/M metagenome (GOLD analysis project Ga0183095, IMG submission 130346) | Microbial communities from bioreactor (seeded with sewage sludge) at LBNL, California, USA - Biofuel metagenome 4 (v2) (version 3) | ecosystem: Engineered > Bioreactor > Anaerobic > Unclassified ...
GCTCCGCCACTGCCAGGCGCTGGGCTTCCAGTTCGACTGGGATACCGCCAAGAAGCGCGCCGACGGCGACACCTGGCTGATCTACTTCCAGGAGGAGATCGCCGGCTTCCGCGTCCATCTGACCTGCGCCAAGGACTGAAGAATCACAAAAAATGCAGTTCCTCAGGAACTGCATTTTCATTTGCTCTGCCTCTATAACCCGGAGACGGTTTCCGCATCCAGTTTCTCGATGACGGCAGCGGCCAGATCCACGGCGGCTTCATAGTCCGCCTTGGCGCACCAGCAGTTGCTGGAATGGATGTAGCGGACGGGAATGCCGATGACGATGGCCGGCACGCCTTCGAGATTGACCGCCGCGCCGTCGGTGCCGCCGCCGGAACGGACGCTCTCCTGCACGGGAATGACCTTCTCATGCGCAGTGTCCAATGCCAGCTTCTGGAATCTCCAGTTGGTGATCATGGAGACGTCATAATGCCGCAGCATCGGTCCCCGGCCCAGCGCCGCCTGCACCATGTACGGCTCCTGGAACGTATCATCCGCCGGGCATCCCTCAAAGCAGATCAGGACTTCCGGCTTCAATGCCTCATAATTGGCGTGCACGCCGCGCTCGCCGACCTCCTCCTGTACGGAGAACGCCCCCTGCACGCGGCACGGCAGATTCCTGCCGGCCAGCCGCTTCAGGACTTCGATCTGGGCGGCGGCGCCGATGCGGTCATCAAACGCCTTGCCGTAGAACAGGCCGCGCTTTTCCTCCTGCCGGCAGACCACATCCGGTACGGCCGGTGAGCCGATGCGGATGCCCAGGGTCTCAGCCGTCTCTTCGGCGCTGCGGCTGCCGCAGTCCAGAACCATGTCGCTGACGTTCAGCGGCGCGTTCTTCTCGGCGGCGCTGGTGAAATGCGGCGGCTTGACGGCCACGACCGCCGGGATCTTCTCCCCGCGGCTGTTCTGGATCAGGAAACGGGAACTGGGCAGGCTGCTGGCCGCCATGTTGCCCAGCATCAGGAACTTCATCGTGCCGTTGGGCTTGATGGCCTGGACGATCAGCCCCACCTCATCAAGATGGGCGTCCAGCATGACCTTTGGTCCGGAAGCTTCCGGATTGAGCTCGCAACGCACGTTGCGCATGTGGTCCTGCACCGTCTTCAGCGGCTCCAGTTCCCTGCGCACATAGGCTGCAATCTCATCTTCAAAGCCGCTGGGTCCGAACAGATCGGACAGCTGACGGATGCGTTCTTCTTCACTCATGCCTGCCGGCCCTCCTTCTGCTTGTTCGCCTTGATGATCTTCATGCGCGAGAACTCCTCGCGCTCTTTCTCTTCCAGGGAATCCGTGATGAACTTGATCTGCGCCTCGTAGCCCGGGATGACGATGTTCTTGAGGGCGTTGGCGCGCTTCTGGGTCTTGCGGATGGCATCGGCCAGACGGTAGACGCTGTTGTCCACCTCGGCCAGCACCATGGTCAGCTGCTTCACCTTCTGGAACTGCACATAGGCTTCATCGATGCGGGAGTTCGATCCTTCCAGTCCGTAGGGAATGGTGATCTGTTCCGGCTGCTTGTACAGGACATTGGGCACTTCCACGCCCATGACGCTGCGGTAGGTCAGATCCACGCCGTTTTCGACCTTGATCTGGTTTGCCACATGCGAAATGACGCCGCTGGAGACATTGGCCTGCTGCAGCAGATAGTATCCCGTCTCATAGGCCTTCGAGATCTCACTGCGCAGCATCTTCACCTTCTCCACATTCTGCATCATCTCGCGGATCAGGATGTTGCGCTTGCGGTCCATCAGCGCGTAGCCGTTGCGGGACAGCGCCAGAGCCTTGCGGGCATGGATCAGGTTGCCTTTTGTCGCGACGATCTGCTGTGCCATTTAGTCCTCGCCCTTCAGCACCAGATCAATGGTTCTCTGGGCGTGCTCCGGATCATAGTTCTGCGCGATCAGCTGCGGATCCAGACGGTCCAGCGCTTCCTTCGGCAATGTCGAAAGCAGCGCCCAGCCCAAGTTCAGGGTCTCGTTGATGCTGCGCTTGGTATGGAAGCCCTGACCGACGAAGATGGATTCAAAGCGGCGGCCGAAAGCCATGTACTGCTTGTCGAGCGGCGACAGCTCATCCTCGCCGATGACGCTGGCCAGGCTGCGGGCGTCCAGCACCTTCGCATAGGAGGCGAACAGCTGGTTGGCGACGTCCTGATGGTCCTTGCGGGTGTAGCCTTCGCCGATGCCGTCCTTCATCAGACGGGACAGGGAAGCCAGCACGCCGATCGGCGGGTTGATGTTGTTGGCGTACAGGTCGCGGTCCAGCACGATCTGCCCTTCCGTGATGTAGCCGGTCAGATCCGGCACCGGATGGGTGATGTCGTCATTGGGCATGGTCAGGATCGGAATCTGGGTGACGCTGCCCTTGCCGCCCTTGATGATGCCGGCGCGCTCGTACAGCGACGCCAGGTCGGAATACAGATAGCCCGGGAAGCCCTTGCGGCTGGGAATCTCGCCCTTGGAGGTCGAGAACTCACGAACCGCTTCGCAGTACGATGTCATGTCGGTCAGAATGACCAGGATGTTCATGCCCAGCTCATAGGCCAGATACTCCGCGGCGGTCAGAGCGCAGCGCGGGGTCAGGATTCTCTCAATGATCGGATCGTCAGCGATGTTGACGAACATGCAGACCTTCTCCATGACGCCGGTCTCCTCAAAGGAGCGGCGGAACAGGTCGGCGACGTCGTTCTTGACGCCCATGGCGCCGAAGACGATGCCGAAGCTCTCGGCATTGCTGCCGGTCAGCTGCGCCTGGCGGACGATCTGGATGGCCAGCTGGTCATGCGGCAGGCCGCTGCCCGAGAAGATCGGCAGCTTCTGGCCGCGGATCAGCGTGTTCAGGCCGTCGATGGCGCTGATGCCGGTCTGGATGTAGTTGCGCGGATACTGGCGGGAGACCGGATTCAGCGGCGAGCCGTTGACATCCTCAAACTTCTCCGGATAGATGGCGCCCAGCCCGTCAATCGGTTGGCCAACGCCGTTGAAGGTGCGGCCCAGGATCTCCCGGGACAGGCCCAGCTGCATCGGATGGCCAAGCAGCTTGGTCTTGGTGTTGTCATGCGAAAGGCCGTCGGTGCCCTCAAATACCTGGATCACCGCTTTCTGGCCTTCGATCTCGACCACTCTGCCGACTCTTGACGATCCGTCGCTGAGAGTGATCTCCACCATTTCCTCATTGGAAACATTCTCCACATGATCCAGGGCCACCAGAGATCCGTTGATCTCATCCAGCCCAAGCAGCTGAAGACTCATGTTCAGCCCTCCTCTTCTAGTACGCTATACGATTTCGGAAAGTGCCTTGTCGATTTTGTCCGGGTAGCCGTCCAGGAGCGCGATGTTGTTGTTGGGAACATCGTACTTCATCTTGATGACTTCCTCGAAGATGCCGGTGCGGGTGATCAGGCTGACCGGGATGCGCTTGGAAATCAGCGGCTTGCAGGCCCGGTTCAGATAGCTGATGACCTTCAGCATCTTGTACTGCTTCTCGAGCGGCACATACGTGTCCTCCGGATGGAAGGAATTCTGCTGCAGATAGCCGACGCGGATGACGCGGGCGATCTCCAAGGTCAGCTTCTGGTCTTCCGGCAGCACGTCGGAGCCGATCAGCTTGACGATCTCCATCAGCTGCGCCTCATCATGCAGAATGCTGACCATCTCGGCCCTGAGGTCCACGAAGTCGTGGGCGACGTTGTTGGAGAACCAGCGTGTCAGTTCATCGATGTACTGGCTGTAGCTCTGATTCCAGTTGACGGCCGGATAATGGCGGGCGTAAGCCAGCGACTTGTCCAGCGCCCAGAAGCAGCGCACGAAACGCTTGGTGTTCTGCGTAACCGGCTCCGAGAAGTCACCGCCCTGCGGTGAGACCGCGCCGATCAGCGTGACCGATCCATTGGCGCCGTTCAGCGTCGTCACTTCCCCGGCGCGCTCATAGAACTGCGCGATGCGGCTCGGCAGATAAGCCGGGAAGCCTTCCTCAGCCGGCATCTCTTCCAGACGGCCGGAGATCTCACGCAGGGCTTCCGCCCAGCGCGACGTCGAGTCGGCCATCATGGCGACGTTATAGCCCATGTCGCGGTAGTATTCGGCGATGGTGACGCCGGTGTAGATGCTGGCCTCACGGGCCGCCACCGGCATGTTTGAGGTGTTCGCAATCAGGCAGGTGCGGTCCAGCAGCGGCTTGCCCGACTTCGGGTCGATCAGCTCGCTGAATTCCTCCAGCACCTGGGTCATTTCATTGCCGCGCTCGCCGCAGCCGACGTAGATGATGATGTCGGCGTCGCACCACTTGGCGATCTGGTGCTGCAGCATGGTCTTGCCGGCGCCGAAGCCGCCCGGCACGGCCGCCGCGCCGCCCTTGGCGATCGGGAACATCGTGTCCAGAACTCTCTGGCCGGTGATCAGCGGCGTCGTGATCGGCTGGCGCCCGGTGATCGGACGCGGATTACGGATCGCCCATTCCTGCTTCAGGGTGATCGCCTTGCGTTCTTTGGAACCGTCCAGTTCGACGGTCAAGATGGTGTCATTGACGGTGTAGCTGCCGCTGGCGGCGGCACTCACGACGACACCGGAAATACCGTACGGGATCATCGAACGGTGCTCGATCAGGCTGGTCTCCTGGCAGGTGGCGAAGATCGCTCCCGCCTCGGCCCTATCGCCCTTCTTGAGCTTGACCGTGACATCCCATTTCTTCTCTTCATTCAGGCTCGGGATCGCGCGGCCGGCGGCGATGAACGCGCCCTGGCTTTCCGCGATGTCCTGCAGCGGACGCTCGATGCCGTCATAGATGTTGCGCAGAATGCCCGGACCCAGCGTCGCGCACAGCAGCGTGCCGGAACCCTTGACCGGTTCGCCCGGCCGCAGTCCCGTCGTCGTCTCGTAGACCTGGATCGTGGTGCGGGTCTCGTCGATGCGGATGACCTCGCCCAGCAGCTGACGCTCTCCGACATACACCATTTCCCGCATGCTGAAGGCATTACTGTTGAGCACCGTGACAACCGGCCCGTTGATGGAATAAATTACATCTGTCATATCGTATGCCTTTCTATATGGTGAAACCGGAGTTGCTGCGGAACCATTCCAGCTGTTCGAGCCGGCGCTCATCCAGTGAGCAGCTGATCTCGATCTTGCCGGCCTCGTCCACGTAGAGGAAACCGCCGATCGGCAGGTAGTGGTCCTGCATCGGATTCGCGTAGCCGCGCTTCTTCAGCAGGCCGCCGAACAGCTGCTGATCCTCCTGGCGGACGTAGAACACGCCGCCGGAAGTGACCTTGATGGAATCCAGGCACTTGCTGAGGTAGGTCTCATATCCCGCGCTCTTGGTGAAGGCGACCAGATCCTGGCGCACCTCCTCAAAGAGCTCATTCGTCATCTTCGTGCGCAGCGCCAGCAGATTGCGCTTGGTGCTCAGCTTGTCCTGCGACGCCTTGGTGGCGGCGTACAGGCGCAGATCGCTGAGTTCCTTCTCAAGATACGTATCGGTCTCCTTGCGCAGTCCTTCGCGGTAAAAGTCGATCTGATCCGCGCGCAGCGTCTTGATCTCCTCTTCCACCTGATTCTCCACCAGCTGCGACTGCGCCTTGATGTCGTCGTCGATCGCGCTGATGATCTTTTCTTCGTTCGTGTTGTTTTCCATTGCGTTTTCCTCACAGCTTGATGCCGATGGCATCGCTGATGTACTTGTCGATCGTCTCGCCGATCTTGGCGGAGCCGTGGCGGTCCGGAATCTCGACGATCAGCGGCTTCGGCAGCTTGAGCTTGTATTCGGAGACAACGTCATAGCAAAGCCCGACAACTTTCGTTGTCATCAGGACGATGGCGATGTCCGGATCCTGGATCAGCTCGGCCAGGCGCGCGAGGATCTCCTCCCGCGTATGCAGAACCTCTCCTTCAATGCCGGACAGGCGCATGCCCATCTGGGTATCCACGTTGTCCGAGATGCAGTAAACCTTCACGCTTCTGCGCTTCCTCTCAGAGCTTGTTGATGATCAGGATGGAGATCAGCAGACCGTAGATGGCGATGCCTTCGCCCAGAGCGACGAAGATGATGGCCTTGCCGAAGTTCTCCGCATTCTCGGAGATGGCGCCGATGGCGGCCGGTGCGGCCGTGGCGACTGCCCAGGCAGCGCCCAGCGAGCTGGCGCTGACGGCAAGCGCAGCAGCCAGGAAGCCCATCGAGGAGGAACTCGTCGTGCCGGTGGCGGCAGCGTCCTCGGCCAGAGCGGTGAAGCTGTTGATGTTGACGATGATGGTGATCAGAAGCACGCCGGCGAAGATGGCGATCTGCGCCAGCAGCTTGGCTTTCGCATTCTTGGGCGTGCCGTGGCGGAACATGAACCAGAGCGGCAGAATGACCAGGACGGCGGCGATGAGCGGTGTGAAGATTTCCAGATTGTTGAGCATATGTGTTTCCTCCTTTATGCCTCAGCGGCAGTCAATGCTTGATATTTCTTTCCGCCGCCTGTGTAGTAGCGGCTGAACATCTCGTAGTATTCCAGACGCAGGGCCTGGATGCCGACGATCATGCCCTCGAGGATCATGACAAACAGGTTGCCGATGATCAGCGTGACGATGCCGCCGCTGCCGGTCATCTTGACCAGGGTCATGACGACGACCATCATGCCGGCATGGCTCAGCACGAAGCCGCCGACACGCAGGTAGGACATCGAGTTGGTGACGAAGCTCAGGATGATCTCCAGAACCTCGAAGATGCTTTCGGTGATGTATCCGCCCCAGGTCTCATTAGGCTTCATGCCCTTGCCGGACAACAGATTGCTGAGCGGCTCCTTGAGCAGGAAGCAGACGGCCGGGACCGCGAGGAACGGAATGATGAAGACCGGCGTCAGCAGGCTGCGGTCGCCGCTGATCAGCACCTTGGCCATGCAGACCAGGATGAAGCCGTAGAACAGGAAGCCGGCGACGCCATTCTGGCTGAACAGCACCTCGCCCCACCGCTTGTGGCGGGCGTTGTTGACGATGTTCATGACCATTGTGGTCAGGATCAGCACTGCGCCGATGCCCATGGCGCCCAGCAGCAGCGGCATCGTGTTCGAATTGGACATGACGTCAAACAGCTTCTCGCGGACATGGAACAGGGACTGGTGGATCGGGTTCAGGGCGTCCTCATAGCCGAAGACGGAGCCGAACAGGAAGCCGAAGACCATCGAGGTGATGCCGACGCGGCCGATGATGCCCCACAGCCGCCCTTTGCCCTTGGCCTCCATGATGAGACCGAGCAGGACCAGGATCAGACCCTGGCCGAGATCGCCGAACATGATGCCGAACAGGATGCAGTAGGTCACGGCGACGAACAGCGTCGGATCAAAATCGTCATAGGCGGGCAGGCCGTACATGTCGATGTAGAGCTCGAACGGACGCGCGAACCAGCCGTTCTTCAGCAGGGTCGGCGGCGTGCACTGCGGCACCTGGGACGGCTCCTTGACGCGGAAGTCGACCGGCAGGCCGGCGAACTTTGCCTTGTAGGCCTCGACCTGATCAGCCTGGACAAAGCCGGCCAGGACATGCTTCTCATTGAGGATCAGCACGTAGTGGTGCAGCTTGTAGAGTTCATTCTTGATGCTGCAGAAGGTGTAGAGATCATCGATCTTCTGCTGGTAGCGCGACAGCAGCCGCTTGACGTCGATGCGCGGGATCGCGATCGGCTCGAAGAACAGGCTCTCGAAGATCTTCGCGGTCGCCCCGGCGTAGGTGTCGCTGGTCACGTAGACCAGCCAGCAGTACTGCGCGGAAGTCAGCAGCCGGTGGATGACGAAGTTCTCGCCGCTGTACATCGACAGCTTCTTGAAGCTCTCCAGCGGCAGCCTTCCGAAGCCGAAGTTCAGATACTGGCAGGCGCTCATGCGCTCGAAGTCGCAGGCCGACAGGGCGTCCAGCGCCTTCTCGTCGTCCTTGGACAGATCCATGGTCTTGGAATCGCTGTCAACGGCGAAAGCGTCGTTGAGCTCCTTCAGGAAGGCCTCGATCGCCGGTCCGTCATACTCCTGGTCGGCGTGGTCCTTCGCCTTGGGCTCGTAGCCCACGGTGTGGCAGAAGTTGCGCAGCGTCTGCAGATATCCGGCATACGGATTCTCCTCGCTGATCAGCTTGCCGCCGTTCTCATCGGTGATGATCTCACTGGCCGGTTCGGCATGGAGCATGCCGGAATGGACGCCGGTCAACAGCATCTCATCCAGGTGGCTGCGGTCCGTGCAGGCACTGATGAATTTCATCTTGGTAATAGCCATTTGTTCATGCCCCTTTCTAATAGACGAGCAGCTCGCGGATCTGATCCTGGCCGATGCCGTAGCGCACGCCCTCGATGATGTCGATGACGTTCTGGATCTCGCATTCGGACAGCAGCAGGTAGCTCAGCAGCACCAGGTTCGGTTCGTTGTAGGTGTGGATGAAGTGCTCGTTCATGTTGTACAGAATCATTTTCGTGTAATGCTCGATGTAGACGAACTTGGCGCCGGCGATGAAGCGCTTGTAGTAGGAGGACGACAGCTTCTGGATGACTTCCTCGCTGCTGCAGTTCTCGATCATGTCGTGGACGGCGCGCTCGCTGATGTGGCAGTACATCGGCGTCAGCAGCGACTGGATCTTCGCCGGCGGCGCCTCAAAGTACTTCTTCAGACGGTAGATGATGGAGATGTTGTCGAGTTCGATGTCGGACCGGTAGATGTCCTCCATCTGCTTCTGCGCCTTGCCGTGCGTGTTCTTGTCGATCGTCTCGATGACGCGCTCGTAGTAGTGCAGCTTCAGCTCATGCTCGAGGCCGACGAAGTCGATGTCTTCCTCGCTCTTGACCTGATAGCGGCCGATCGTCTCTTCAAACGGCGTGCCCTTCAATAATTCCATCAGGGACGCGTAATCGGTGATGTCCGCCAGCTTGCGCAGGTCGAAGCACATGTACTGCTCGATGTAGGTCGGCAGCGCCGACACCAGCATCAGCTTGTCGCCGTAGGAAAAGTTGCGGATGCAGGACAGGATGGCTTCGATCTCGTCATCCATGACCATGATGTCGATGAACTTCGCGCTGCCCTTGTCGGCGTAGCGCAGCAGTTTCTCCATGCGGTACAGGACGTCCATGCGCAGCAGCGCTTCCAGCTGGCCGCGGTGGACGGCTTTTTCGTTGATGCCGGCCAGGGCCGAACGAAAACTCGTCTCCTCTTTCAGGAAGGATGCGATCTCAGCGACGGACTTCTTCTGCAGCAGGGTCTGATAGTCCGGAGCCTTCAGGCGCTCCCCGAACATGGCCTTGGCCTTCGCCGACATCGCCAAACTGGGACTGCTCATATTATTGTTCCTTCGTCCCCGGATCCGTGATGCGGGCGACGAGCTGTTTCCGCCACTGGTCCTTGTTGCGGGCATAGAGTTCGGTCAGCTTTGCGGAAGCTTCCTTGAAGTACGCCTGATTGTCTGCCTCATTTTTGGCAATGCTGTCATCCAGCGTCTTCTTCGTGGAGGCGACGCGGTCATTGACCGCCTTCCAGGCTTCCTCGGAGAGCTGCTTCTTTTCGGCATCGATGGCGTTCTTCAGGTCGTACTTCTTCTGATGCGCGGCCTGTACCTGCGCCCGGGTCTGTTCATCGGTCTCAATCAGTTTTTTGATGGCTTCAATTTCCATTGTTCTGCCCTTCTCTGGCGTACCAATTATAAGCCTTGAATTTTGTTTGTGCAATTTTCTTCCTTTTCTACAAACGCTTACATTTTCGCCTTTCCGTTCACTTTCTGTTAAAATGTCTCCATATGGAAAAAAAGTCCCTGCTGAAACGCATCTTTAACCCCGCCGCCTGGCGCTGGGCCGGCGGTCTGGCCGCCGCAGCGCTGGTTTACGCGAGCCTGCAGAAACCCTTCCTCAAGGGTCTGGTCGACGGCCTCAGCATCGCCGCCGTCGCGGCCTTTCTGATGGCGGCCTTCCGCTGGCAGATCCTGAAGGGCGACTATGATGTCCTGCGCTACAAGGCCGGCAGCGGCAGCTACGCCAAGCAGAAGGAAGAGCTGGCGAAGCAGCGCGAAGGCCTGGGCAACCCCCTGGCCGGCAGCGGCCTGATCCTGGCCCTGGCGACCCTGGCCGCCTGGCTGCTGTACCGCTGACCTCGGATCAGCAGAAGATAAGAAAGTAAGAAAGGCTGTCCCTGCGGACAGCCTTTCGCTTGGTTACTTGACGATCTTGCGGTACTCTTCCATTTCCTTCTGGTTGGCCCAGATCCAGTGCCCGGGCTTGATCTCCTGGAAGGACGGCTTGTCGACGCTGTAGTCGTGCTTGCTCTCATCGTAGATGATCAGCTTCTTGGCTTTCTCAATCTCCGGATCCGGCAGCGGGATCGCTGAGATCAGCGACTGCGTGTACGGATGCAGGCTGTTCAGGAACAGCTCCTCGGTAGGCGCCAGTTCGACGATGCGGCCTTTGTGGATGACGGCGATGCGGTCGCTGATGAAGCGCACGACCGACAGATCGTGGGCGATGAAGATCTGCGTCAGCCCGCGCTCCGCCTTGAATTTGTTCAGCAGATTCAGCACCTGGGCGCGGATCGAGACATCCAGGGCCGAGATCGGTTCGTCGGCGATGATCAGATCCGGCTCCATGATCATGGCTCTGGCCAGGCCGATGCGCTGCCGCTGTCCGCCCGAGAATTCGTGCGGGTAGCGCGACATGTGCTCCTCCAGCAGGCCGACGCTGTTCAGCGCGTTGACGACCTTCTGGTGGCGGTCCGCCTCATCCTTGTACAGATGGAAGTTGTAGAGTCCTTCGGAAACGATATAATCGACGGTTGCGCGCTCGTTCAGGGAAGCGGCCGGGTCCTGGAACACCATCTGGATGTTGCGGATGACCCATTTGTTCTCTTCCTCGGAAAGCTTGCAGTTGATCTGCTTGCCCTTGTAGATCACCTGGCCGGCGCTGGTCGGATTGATCTTGATGATCGCCCGCCCGATGGTGGTCTTGCCGGAACCGGATTCTCCGACCAGAGCGAAGGTCTCGCCCTTGTAGACATCGAAGTTGACGTCGCTGACGGCGGTGAATGCCTTCTTGCCGCTGTAGAACGTGACCGCCATGTCCTTGACTTCCAGTATCTTCTCTCTCTCGCTCATTAGATCAGGCCCTCCTGTTTCTCCTGCTTGATGAGGGCTTCCTGCATGCGTTCATGCAGCGTGGTCACCTGCTGCGGCGGCGTCACTTTCGGCGCCCGCGGATCCAGCAGCCAGGTCTTCGCGTAATGGGTGTCGCTGACCTTGAAGAACGGCGGCTCCTCCTCAAAATCGATCTCCATCGCATACGGGTTGCGCGGCGCGAAGGCGTCGCCCTTGATCACGTCGAACAGACTCGGCGGCGTGCCCGTGATGGCGTAAAGCTCACTGCCCTTGATGCCAAGCTGCGGCAGAGAGGACAGCAGTCCCCAGGTGTACGGATGCTTGGGATCGTAGAAGACCTCATCGACCAGACCGTATTCAATGATCTGGCCGGCGTACATGACGGCGACGCGGTCCGCCACATTGGCGACGACGCCGAGGTCATGGGTGATGTAGATGGTGGTGTAGCCGTACTGCGACTGCAGGTCCTTGATCAGGCGGATGATCTGGGCCTGGATGGTGACATCCAGAGCCGTGGTCGGTTCGTCGCAGATCAGGATCTTCGGATGGCAGGCCAGCGCGATGGCGATGACGATTCTCTGGCGCATGCCGCCTGAATACTGGAACGGATACTCGTCGAAGCGCCCGGCGGCATTGTAGATGCCGACCTCCTCCATCAGCTGGATGGCCATGGCCTTGGCTTCTTCCTTGCTCTTGCCCTGGTGCTTCTCAATGACTTCCGTGATCTGCCGGCCGATCGGAATGATCGGGTTCAGCGAGGTCATCGGGTCCTGAAAGACAGTCGCGATCTTCTTGCCGCGGATCTTCTCCCAGCCGGCGTCCGTCTTGATGTCGTACAGATTCTTGCCTTCAAACATGCAGGTGCCGCTTTCAATGTGGCCGTTGCTGTCCAGCATGCCCGTGAAGGTCTTGGTCAGAACCGATTTGCCCGATCCGGACTCGCCGACGATGGCCAGCGTTTCGCCTTCATACAGATCCAGCGAGACGTGGCGGATGGCCGTCAGCATCTTGTTGCGCAGCTGGAACTGGACGACGATGTCGGAAGCAGACAGGATTTTCTCTTTTTCGCTCATCTTCTCCGCCTCCTCACATATGCGTCCGCGGATCCGACGCATCCGCCAGACCCTGGCCGACGACATACAGCGTGACCGTGATGACCGCGCTCATGGCGACCGGAATCCAGAACAGATACGGCGTACCGCTCATGTACGTGGTATTGAAGCTGATGATCCGGCCCAGTGACTCGACCTGTTCGCCGACGCCGATGCCCAGCCAGCTCAGGAAGACCTCGAGCGAGATGAAGCTCGGCACGTCACGCGACACGCTGGTCACGATGACCGAGACCAGATACGGCAGGATGTTGTTCTTGATGATGTTCCAGGTCGACGTGCCCAGGCACCGCGAAGCGAGGTTGTACTCGCGGTCGCGGATGATCATGACCTGAACACGGATGAAATACGCCGTGTTCAGCCAGGACGTGACGGACATGGCGAAGATCAGCTGCCAGAAGCCGCTGCCCAGGATGTACATGAGGACGAAGACGACCAGCGTGAACGGAACATTCGCGAAGACGTTATAGACTTCGAGCATGATCTTGTCAAAGCTCTTGGAGTAGCCCCAGAACGCGCCGACGATGACGCCCAGAACGGTCGTGATGCCGGTGGCGATGAAGGCGATGGCCATCGAGTTGCGGGAACCCAGCCAGATCTTGTCCCACATGCTGTCGCCCAGGGAATCCGTGCCGAACCAGTATTTGATGTTCGAGAAGTTCGGCGTGATGAAGTGGGTGGCGGCGTCATTGATGTTCTTGTGGGCGACCGGATCGTAACCCGAGAACATCGGCTGGAAGATGGAAAGCAGGATGATGGCGGCGACGACGATCAGAGTGGCGATCGTCACCTTGGACGAGAAGAACTGACGGAACACGGATTTCCAGTAGGAATACTTCGGCGCGGCGATGTGCTCCGTCCGGTCCTTGTCCATCTTGACAAAGACGAACTTGCTGCTGTCCGCCGCCGGATTCACGGCTTTGTTTTCGAGCGTGCTCATCAGACCGCACCCCCTTCCTTGTCCACCAGCTGAATGCGCGGATCCAGCCAGGTGATCAGCAGGTCACCCAGCAGCACCGAGAAGATCGACAGCGCCGTGAAAATCAGCGTCAAAGCGACGATCATCTGGTTGTTGTAGGCCTTGATCGCATCCGGCAGCAGTTTTCCGGTTCCCGGGATCGCGAAGACGGTCTCGGTGATGACGGCGCCGCAGATGGTCAGGATGATATTGGAAGGCAGGCTCTGCGCAATCGGGATGATGGCATTGCGCATGATGTGGTGCGTGAAGATCTCGCGCTGGGAAAGACCCTTCGCCCGCGCGAACTTGACGTAGTCGGCGCTGGACTGGTCAATCATGTAGCGCCGTGTCCAGAGCATGATGCTCGAGGTATCGAGCAGCGCCAGCGTGATGATCGGCAGCACGTAGCTGCGGACGTCATGGGCGCCCAGGATCGAGAACTTGTCCGGCAGCGCGAACAGCGAGCTGAACAGAACGCGGGCCAGGAAGATGAAGGCCAGCGACGGTACGGCGATCATGAAGTTGATGTACACGGTGCCGATCTTATCGCGCAGCTGGCCCTTGTGGCTGGCCATGGACATGCCGGCCGGAATGGACAGCACATACGCGATCAGCAGCGCCAGCGTGCCGAACAGCATCGACTGGGAAATCATCGACGGATCGCTCTTCTGCGAAGAGCAGTACGCATAATTGTCATTGAACTTGTTCTTGTCCAGGCGGTCCAATGTGCTGGTCTGCTTATAGGTGCAGGAATGCAGCAGCAGCGCCGACTTGGAGGTCTGGCCCGTCTCAAAGGTCTTCTGGGTCATGACATCCGTGCCCTGGCCGGTGCCGATGACGTCGGTGATCAGCTGGCCGTCATAGGTCGGATAGGAAGTGCCCAAACTGAACATGATGAAGTTCTGGTGGATCCACGGGAAGCTGCCGTCAAAATACAGCAGGTACTTGTGGTCGCAGCCCGAGCACATGATCGCGAAGTTGCCGGCGTAATCCTTGCCGGCGTAGACCTTGCGCTCCAGGTTCGGGTTGTCCGGGTCAGTGACCCGCCCCGGGTTGTCCAGCTGGAACATGTTGTGGTAGAAATTCCAGACGATGTTCAGAACCGGCTTGTCCTTGTAGACATAGGCCAGTCCGTTCTTCGTGTATACGGCAGAGGTGTAGCCCTTGTTGACATAATCCTGGACAATGGTCTTCACCGCGTCCGAATCGACCTCCATGCAGGCGTTGTATTCCGAGCCTGTATAGACGGCGCACATATCTTTTTGCTCAACAAAATCAAGATAGCCAAGCTTCTCCCATTTGGTGTATTTGTATTCTGTTTTCGCGTCGGCGTCTCCGCCCAGCTTTGTGTAGGTGGAGTCGTTCTTGAATATCTTTTCGCGAGGGATCTGCGTGTAAATCATGATCATTGCGATTGTGGTGACCAAAAAGATAGAGATTATGGAACGCAGTATTCTTCCCCAAATATATTTTCTCACGTCATTGTCCTCCTTTCTGCAGTGCAGGTTTCCTGGTTTATCAAAAGACAGAAATGATTAGGAGGCATTCGAGCCTCCTAATCATTCTGGACTCATTTCGAGAATCAGTGATTACTCGCCGAGCCAAGCCTTGTAGGCCTTCTCGTACTCGTCCGCCGTGATCGGATCCTTCTGGATGATCATGTTCTTGAACTTGTAGGAAGAGATACCTGCAATTGCATAGGAGCGTGTGAACGGTACAACACGGGAGACACGGTAGTTGACAGCGCCGCCCTGAGTCTGGACAGGAACGAACAGCGCGTTGTCCAGCAGGTACGCTTCAGCCTTTGCATAAGCCTCATAGCGCTTGTCCAGATCGTCCGTGATTGCATCCGCGGCATCCAGCAGAGCCTGATACTGCTTCATGCCGGACTTTTCGATGGCGGCATTGTTCTGCGCATCGCCGTCCGCCTCATACTCGAGGCCCATGGAAGTGCGGATGACATCGCCGTTGTTGATGGAGAAGATGTTCAGATAGGTCTTCGGGTCGGAGTAGTCAGCGCCCCAGCCGGTGGATGTGGAGATGTCCCAGTCGCAGTCCTTCGGGCCTTCCGCCAGATAGCTGGAGCCCTCATAGGTATCGACATCGACATAGACGAGGTTGATCTCAACGTTACCGCCGAGCGAAGCCTCGATGGACTGTTTCATGGAAGAAGCCTGTGCGGACCGAGATTTGTCGGTCTGGTCGACCATCAGATCGAGGATGATCGGGAAGGAAATGTCCGCCTTCTCGGCTTTCAGTTCCGTCATGGCCTTGTTCATATAGTCCATGGCTGTCTTCGGATCATAGTACGGATCCTGTCCTTCTTCGGTGGACTTGCCCAGCGTGCTGGCCTTGGTGACCAGGGAGCCGTAAGCCTCGCCGGTAGAAGTCTGGACGAACTTGTACGGGCACTCTTCGTTACGGATCGCCTTGGCAGCGATGGACTTGTCGAGGTAGGCAGCCATGTAGCTGACACGGTCAAAGCCGAACTTCAGAGCGAGACGGAAATTGGTGTTCAGAAGCGCGGCTCTGGTGTCGGCCTGCTGAGCTTCCGTCTTGGTGGTGTGCGTGTAGTTGATGCGGTTCAGGTTCCAGTTGACGCCGAACGTGTAGGTGTTCTGCATTCCGGAGAACGCATTGGCCTTGTAGGTTTCCATGTACTGCGCGAAGTTGTCGCCGGAAGCCATCAGCATGCCCTGGTAGAAATTGTTGTTCTCGAAGCCGGTGATCGTGCTGTTCGGATCGGAGCCGTCATCATAGACGCGGGTGACGTTCTGGATGTAGACGTGTTCCGCATCCCAGTAGTTCTCATTCTTCGTGAGCTTCTGTTCGGACTTGGAAACGTTGGAAGTCAGGATATAGCCGCCGTTGTACAGGATGGAGTCAAACTTCGACGCATCGCCGAAATGGCAGTTGTTCGGATCCGGGGATCCGAGCTTGCAGCCTGTGCCCTTGCTCTCCAGGAATTCCTGGTTGACCGGGAACAGAATGGAATAAGTCGTCTTGGTATCGAAGTAAGGCTCCGGTGCCGCCAGCGTGTAGACCAGCGTGTAGTCATCGGTCGCCTTGACGCCGACCTGATCCCAGGTCGCCTTGCCATCCATATAATCAGCAAGTCCGACGATGGAACCCTTGACCAGGCTGATCGTCTCAGACTGGAAGTCCGCAGCGTGCTGCAGTCCGGAGACCCAGTCCTGCGCTTTTACTTCGGCATAAACTTCGCCGGTATTGGTGACCCAGTTGACGCCTTTGCGGATGTGGAAGGTCCAGACCGTGGAGTCATCGTTGTGCTCCCAGGTCTCGGCCAGGTCGGCAATGTACTTGCCCTTGCTGTCGTTCTCCAGCAGTCCGTCAACGAGGTTGGAATTGATTTCATGATCAGAAGCATTCTGGGAAATCAGATAGTCTGTCGTCTTGAGGTCGCTCGTGAAGACGTAAACTGCGTCCTCCGAAGTCGTTCCTCCAGTCGTGGATGTGCCGGATCCGCCTGCAGCAGTCGAGCCGCCAGAAGCACAGCCTGCCACAAGGAGAAGAGCCAGCAGTAAGCTGAGATTCTTCTTCATTTTCTTTCCTCCCCAAATCCAATGAATGATTTGTGAACTTATTGTATCATTTCTGAGAGATATTACAACGGAACCTTCGGTTCTCCATCTGAATTTTTCTGAAAACTTTTTCAGACGCATCTTCCGATTCTGCGTCCTGTTCTGTGCCCTGCCGCGCGCCGGGTATGGTATAATGCTTTCGGCTCTTACCTGCAGGAATACCCAAGCGGCTGAAGGGACTGGTTTCGAAAACCAGCAGACGTGAAAGCGTGCGAGAGTTCGAATCTCTCTTCCTGCGCCAGTAAAAGACGGAAGGCGGAACATGCAGACATGCTCCGCCTTTTCTTCTGCCCCGGGCAACAGAAAAACGCCGTTCCCGAAGGAGCGGCGTTTCTTTGTGTTCCGGATTACTCAGCGATATCCGCGAACTGGAAGTACCAGAAGCCGTACGGAGAATGCCAGCTGCCGGTGACCTTGTCGCTCTGCAGATAGAAGTCGTTGTAGTACATCAGAGGGATGCAGGAGGTGTCGGCCATCATGACATCCTCAGCCTTATGCAGGTCTGCGGATCTCTTTTCCGGATCGACTTCGGAACGGGCTGCGTCCATCGCGGCATCGAAGTCGGCGCTGTTGTACTTGCCGTCGTTGTTGCCGTTGGTGCTGTACATCAGATCGAGGATGTTGGACGGATCGTTGTAGTCGAAGACCCAGCCGTTACGGGAGATCTGGTAGTTGCCTGCACGTCTCTGCGGCAGGAAGGACTTCCACTCAACGGTTTCGACGTTGACGGTCAGACCAAGCTGCTGCCACTGTGCCTGCACATACTCAGCGACTGCCTTGTGGTAGCCGGCATCATTGATGGAATACGTGATAGCCGGGAAGCCTTCGCCGTTCGGATAGCCGGCGTCCGCAAGAAGCTGCTTTGCCTTGGCCATGTTGGCATCCGGATCGGAGTTGTCGATGTACGGCTTGCCGCCGTTGGCATTGTCCATGAAGTTGGAGCCGTCCCAGTCAGAGACACCGGTGCCGACGAAGTTCGTGGCTGCGGTGTAGGTGCCGCCGGTGATCGTGTCGGCCATGTAGTTGCGGTCGAGCGACAGGCTCAGAGCCTCTCTGACTTTCGGATCAGAGAACTGCTCGAGGGAATCGTTGATGGAAAGGTAGTAGGTGCCCAGGATCGGATCGATGTGGAAGTCGGAAGTTCCCTTGAGGGAGCCGATTTCTTCAGTCGGTACATCCTTGATCATCTGCGCCTCGCCTGTCTGGTAAGCGCTGTATGCGGCTGCGGTATCGCTCATGAGCAGAGCCTTGATCGTGTCGATCTTGACTTCGTCAGCGCGGTAGTAGTTCGGGTTCTTGGTGAATTCGATGTAGCTTCCCGGTACCCAGTCAGAGACATAGTACGCACCGGAAGTGATGTATTCCGCCGGAGTGACTGCCCAGCCGTCCGGATCCGCAGAGACTGCAGATTCCTTGACCGGAGCCAGCGTCGGGAATGCAGCCAGCTTGTCGAAGAACGTGCACGGCTTGGCCAGCTTGACGGTCAGCGTGTAGTCATCGGTAGCGGTGACGCCCAGTTTCGTGGTATCCGGAGTCGTGGTCGTGTTGCCGGAATCATCCGGGTTGCCGATCGCGTCCGCATAGCCTTCGAGCATGCCCAGAACCGTCTCGCCGTAAGGAGCAGCGGTAGCCGGATCTGCGACTCTGCGCCAGGAATAGACGAAGTCGTTGGCGGTGATGGCGCTGCCGTCAGACCACTTGGCATCCTTGCGCAGGTGGAATGTCCAGGTCAGGCCGTCCGAGCTTGTCTCATAGGACTCGGCGATGCCCGGCTGAACCTTGTTGTCTTTATCAATCGTAAGCAGACCGTCATAGCAGAAAACGATGTAGTTCGCTCCGTCAACTGCGCTGTTCAGCGCCGGGTCGATAGTTTCCGGATCCGGGCCAAGCTCAATCGTCAGAGTCTTTCCGGCGGCGGCTGCAGCTGTTGCTGCGGCGCTGGCGGTTGCTGCAGTGGAACTGCCGCAAGCGCTCAGGCCCATTGCAAGAGCCATCGCTGCCGGAAGAATAGAAGCATACTTCTTCTTCATTGATCTTTCCTCCCTTTATAACCTACGCTCCCCCGCGGAAACGTATGTTAACTAAGATAATAGAATAATTGAAACCGGTTGTAAATAGTTTCTGAATAGATTTCACAATTCATGAAATATTTTCAGTTTGCGTGAATGTAACAGTTTGAATTACTTTACACGGTCGAGGTGATGGCAGGCTGCGAAATGGCCCGGACGGACCTCTTTCCATTCCGGAACTTCGGCCGCGCACTTCTCGTCCGCGTACGGGCAGCGGGTGCGGAAACGGCAGCCGCTGGGCGGATTCAGAGGACTCGGCACATCGCCCTGCAGGACAATGCGCTTGCTGGCTCTGGCCGTCTTCGGATCGGCGATCGGAATCGCCGAGATCAGGCTCTTCGTATACGGATGCACGCAGTGGAAGATCAGCTCATTGCTGTCCGCCATTTCGACGATCTTGCCCAGATACATGACGGCGATGCGGTTGGAGATGTGCTTGACCACCGACAGGTCATGGGCGATGAACAGATAGGTCAGGCCCATCTGCTGCTGCAGATTCTCGAACATGTTGACAATCTGGGCCTGGATGGAGACATCCAGCGCCGAGATCGGCTCATCGCAGACGATGAATTCCGGATTGACCGCCAGGGCCCGGGCGATGCCGACGCGCTGCCGCTGGCCGCCGGAGAATTCATGCGGATAACGGTTGGCGTGCTCGCTGTTCAGGCCGACATGGCGCAGCGCAGTGATGATCATGTCGTAGCGCTCCTGCTTCGATTTGGCCAGATGGTGGATGTCGATGGCTTCGCCGACGATGTCGCCGACGGTCATGCGCGGATCCAGGCTGGCATACGGATCCTGGAACACGATCTGCATGCGGCGCCTATACGGCAGCATGTCCACCTTGGACTTTTTGCCCATCTGCGGATTGCCGTCCGCATCGAGGACCGGCTTGCCGTAATCGTCCTCCAGCGGCACCTTGCCGCTGTCGAAGAGGACCTTGTGATCATAGATGATGCGGCCGTCCGTCGGCTCGTACAGACGCAGCAGCGTCCGTCCGGTCGTGGTCTTGCCGCAGCCGGATTCACCGACCAGTCCGAAGGTCTCGCCCTTGTTGATGTAGAACGAAACGTCATCGACCGCCTGGACGTACTTCTTGTTCTTGCCGTGGCCTCCGGCCGGGAAATACTGCTGGAGGTGCTGCACGCTGACCAGAACATCGCTCATTGTGCATCTCCTCCCTTCTTCTCTTCCGCCGGCTTCTCTGCAGGCAGTGTGCCTTCCGCTTCCATCTTGGCTTTCTGATTCAGCCAGCACTGCGTGTAATGCGTCGGACTGAAGCTTGTGACATCCGGCATCTTGTGCAGGCAGATCTTCATGCAGGACCGGCAGCGGGGCGCAAACGGGCAGCCCTTCGGCGGATTCAGCAGGTCGACCGGCTGGCCTTCAATCGGCACCAGCTTGGTGTGGTTCACAGAATCCAGACGCGGGATGCTGTTCAGCAGTCCCTTCGTGTATTCATGATGGGGATCATAGAAGATCTCATCGGTCGTGCCGCTTTCGACAATGTGGCCGGCGTACATGACGGCGATGCGGTCGCACATGGAGGCGACGACGCCCAGGTCATGGGTGATGATGATGATGGCCATGCCCAGCTTCTTCTTCAGATCCATCATCAGTTCCAGGATCTGCGCCTGAATGGTGACGTCCAGGGCCGTGGTCGGCTCGTCGGCGATCAGCAGCTTCGGCTCGCAGGCCAGGGCGATGGCGATCATGACTCTCTGCCGCATGCCTCCGGACAGCTCATAAGGATACTGCTTGAGCCGCTTCTCAGGCTCGTTGATGCCGACCAGCGTCAGCAGTTCCTTGGCGCGTTCGTTGGCCTGCTGCTTGTTCTTGTCGGTATGAAGCATGATGACTTCACGGATCTGGTTGCCGATCGTGTAGACCGGGTTCAGGGAGGTCATCGGATCCTGGAAGATGATGGCGATTTCACTGCCGCGCATCTTCTGGAACTGCTTCTCCGTCATGTCGTTGATGTGGTGGCCGTTGAACCAGAGGTCGCCGCCGATGATGCGGCCGGGATACGCGGTCAGGCCCATCAGCGAATACGAGGTCACGGATTTTCCGGAACCCGACTCGCCGACGATGCCCAGCACTTCGCCCGGGGCGACATGCAGGGAGACGTCATTCAGCGCCTTGACCTCGCCGACCGGCGTGAAGAAGGACAGACGCTCATGTTCAATGCTTACCAGATACTGGCTGTGATCCATTTCCTGTTTCTGCTCACTCATCTGCATTCCCTCCTCAGTTCTTCAGCTTCGGGTCGAAGGCATCGCGCAGACCGTCACCCAGCAGGTTGAAGCTGAGGATGATCAGCGAAATGAGAATCGACGGAGCGAACAGCAGATACGGATATGTCTGCAGTCCCGAGATCGCATCCGAAGCGAGCGATCCCAGCGAAGGCATCGGCACGGCGACGCCCAGGCCCAGGAAGGACAGGAAGCTCTCCGTGAAGATCGCGGACGGGATCTGCAGGGTGGTCGTGACGATCAGCGTGCCGATCATGTTGGTCAGCAGGTGTTTCTTGATGATGCGGCGGTTGGAGGCGCCCAACGCCCTTGCCGCCGTGACGTATTCCTGTTCCTTCAGCTGCAGGATCTGGCCGCGGACGATACGGGCCATGCTGACCCAGTACAGCAGGGCGAACACGATGAAGATCGAGATCAGGTTGACGCCCAGCGTGTTGACCCATTTGAATCCGGGCTGCGTGGCCAGAGCGGCCAGCGGCGCCTTCAGGGCGAACGACATCAGGACGATCAGCAGGATATCCGGCACGGTATAGATGATATCGACGATACGCATCATGATCAGGTCGGTCCAGCCGCCGAAGTAGGCGGCGATGGAGCCGTAGATGGAACCGATGATCAGAACGATCACGGTGGCCACCAGGCCGACGACGATGGAGACGCGCGAGCCCATCATGACGCGGATCGCGTAGTCACGGCCGAGCTTGTCGGTACCCAGGATATGCGGGAACACCTTCTCGCCGTTTGCCATGGCCGCTTTCTCGGTGACGGAATACTGCATCGGAGCCAGACGTTCGCTGCCGCGGATCTGCTGCGCGTACTTGTACGGGTAGAATGACGGCACGGCGAAGGCGAAGAACATGACGACGACGATGACCCAGAAGGACACCATCGCGACCTTGTTCTTGCGCAGGCGGTTGAAGCCGTCCTTCCAGAAGGAGACGGAAGGACGCATGAATTCCAGACTCTGTTTCTCCTCCGCGCTGGCGGGAAGGAAATCATCCGGAGTGACGGCTGTCGGTGTATTGATCAGATTCTCACTCATGTCCATTTCCTCCTTATCTCAGCTTGATGCGCGGATCCGCAATCGTATAGCCGATATCCACGACAACGTTCATGAAGATGATCAGAGCGGCCAGGAAGATGGTCGTGCCCATGATCACCATGTAATCCTGATTCAGGATGGAGCTGACGAACTCGCCGCCCAGGCCCGGGATCGTGAAGACCTTCTCCACGACGAAGGAGCCGGTCAGTGTATAGGCAATCAGCGGTCCGACGTAGGTGATGATCGGCAGGATCGCGTTGCGCAACGCATGCTTGTAAAGAATCTTGGTTTCCGAAAGGCCCTTGGCCTTGGCCGTGCGCATGTAGTCCTGGCCCAGCACATCCAGCATGGACGAACGCATCTGGCGGGCGATGTACGCAGTCGGATAGAAGGACAGCGCCATGACCGGCATGATGTAGTTCTTCCAGCTGGTCAGGCCGTACGTCGGCAGCCAGCCCAGTTCAACGCCGAAGAAATACATGAGGACCGTGCAGATGACGAAGCTCGGCACGGCGATGCCCATGGTCGAGAACACGATGATGATGTTGTCAGCGGTCTTGCCGCGGTGCAGGGCCGCAACGCATCCCAGCGGGATGCCCAGGCAAAGCGCCAGGACGATGGAGATGCCGCCGATGCGCGCGGAAACCGGGAACTTGGTGGAGATGATCTCCGCGACGGTGCGGCCGCGCTCTTTCAGCGACAGGCCGAAGTCGCCGTGCAGGGCGTTCTTCATGTAGTTCCAGTACTGTACGATGACCGGTTTGTCCAGGCCGTACTTCTCACGCATGGCCTGCATTGCCGCTGCGCTGATGGATTTCTCAGCGACGAACGGTCCGCCCGGCACCTGCTGCATGAGCACGAAGGTCAGCGTTGCCACGATGAACAGCGTCAGCACCCCGAACAGCACTCTCTTGAGAATATACTTTCCCAAAATTAATCATCCCCCTATCCGGTATTCCGCAGTCCTGCCGCAAGTGCAGAAATGCGTTCTTTGTTTCTGTGTAAACATGAAATATTTTACCACGTTGTGAAAATTTGAAAACGGGTTGCAGTAAAAATTTTCACTTGCTAATCATAGCAATCTTCACAAACGTAGTCAAACCTTCTTCTTATGCGATTTGTCAAGTGAAAACTGTTACATGGAAGAGCGCAAAAAAGGACGGGCCGCAGCGGCGGTCCGTCCCGTGATTCAAATTGCAGAAGACTTACTTTTTGGCTTTCTTCGCCGGCTTCTTCTTGGCCGCGGCCTTTGCCGCCGCCTGCATGTAGTACGGCGTTACATAAGCCGGCAGGCCGTCCTTCATCAGGATGACCGGGGAGCCCTGGATCAGCGGCCGCAGATAATCGAAACCGGCCTTGGTGAGTCCCTTGTAGTCCGGCAGCAGCCAGGCGGTCGGGAAATGCTTGACGAAGTTGGCGACCTTGTCCGCATCGACTGCGAAGAAGTCCACGTTGTACTCCGCGCCCTTGCGTCTCTTGACGCCGACCATCTTGCCCGTGAAGGCCTTGTCCATGCTTCTCATGTGCGCGGACATGCCCAGACGGAAGGATTCCTCAACATCGACCAGCGACTGCTCGCTGGCGTGGCAGCGCTGCGCCGTGGACAGATCCTGGACCTTGCAGCGGCTGGCGGCGCCGGAGGACAGAATCATCGACTCCAGAGCCTTGGCCGCACCGCCCAGAATGGCATGGCCGAAGCCGTCATTCTTGGCTTCGCCGGCGGCGATGTACGTTCCGTCCGCATAATGCGCGCCTTCGGAAACGACGATATAGCACTTGTTCTTCTCTTTGATGCACTTCTTGACCTGCGCCAGGAACTTGTTCTTGTTGAACGGCTGCTCCGGCACGATCAGCAGATCGACATGTCCGCTCAGGCAGGCGGAAGCCGCCAGCCAGCCGGCATCTCTGCCCATGGTCTCGAGAATGAAGACTTCCTGACGCGTATAGACGTTGACATCCAGCCAGGTCTGCAGAGCGGTCGTGGCGATGAACTTCGCCGCGCTGGCAAAGCCCGGGCAGTGATCGGTTTCCATCAGGTCATTGTCAACGGTCTTCGGGCAGCCCACGAAACGGTGGTTCTTGATGCCCATCTTCTTCGCATATTCGCTCAGCGCCGCGACGGTGTCCATGGAATCGTTGCCGCCGGTGTAGAACATGGTTTCGATGTCGTATTTGTCGAGGATCTTGATCAGCTTCTCAAAATCCGCAACGTTGTCTCTCTTCAGTTTGTAGCGGCAGGATCCCAGCGCGGAAGACGGCGTCTGCCGCAGGATCTTGTTCTCTTCTTCCGTCATGTTCGTGAGATCCACAAAGCGCTCGTTCAGAATGCCCTCGATGCCGTTGAGTCCTCCGTAAACATGATCGTAAATCGGATTCATCTGATTGGCTTTGACGATGCCGGCCACGGTCGCATTGATGACGGATGTCGGTCCGCCGGACTGCCCTACTAAGCAATTGCTCATATGTTATCTCCTTCTTCTGTTTGCATCCTCATTATAAGAGATTTGCCGCGAATCGGAAAGGCCTATTTCGTGCGCGCGTCCGCAACCGCCAAGGCCAGATTGAACAGCGCCCCGATCGGGCTGATCTCGCCGCTGTTGCCCAGGATCCGCCGGTCCCAGCCGGCTTCGTTCAGGGCGTCGGCGGAATAGAAGAACGTGTAGAAGTTCTGCCGGCGGTACTGCGCCCAGGCTTCGAGCGCGCTGGCCTCCATATCGCAGGAGATGCAGCCGTCGGCGCGGTGCTTCGCCGCCGCGCTCCTAGTCTCGCGGTACAGGGCGTCGGTCGTCCAGTTGCCGCCGCACACGTAGGGAACGTGCCAGCCGCTGAACAGCTGCTTCAGGGTTTCCGCGCCTTTCATGCCGATCCAGTCCGCCGCCGGGGCATAGTGGTAGCTCGTACCCTCATCGCGCCAGGAGCGTTCCGGCACGATGATGTTGCCGGCCGTGATGGCGCTGTCCAGAGCGCCGCAGCTGCCGAACACGATCATGTTCCGGGAACCGGTGATATGGGCGACCTCCTCCGCCGTGCTGACGGCCAGAGGCGCGCCGATGCCGGTCTTGAACAGGCCGGTGCCGGGATGATCATTAATGCTGTAGATGCACTTGTCGCCGTTGATGCTGGTCAGCAGATCGCGGCTGGGAGTGATGCGGCCTTCGGCCAGCAGACTGTCAATCAGCTGCTGGGAAAAGGTCATGATCATCGTCTGAAACGGCTGTTCTCCCTTGTCGTAGAACAGGGACGGCGTCAGCATGCCCTCCTCTTTCGTAAATGCGTCCTGAATCATTTTGAATCTCCCTTCCCGGTTTCCCCGTTGAGTGTTTCCCACTGCTGCATCAGATGGGCAAGATCGTTGTGGACCTGATCGATCTGCTCATCCAGCTCATTCATCTTCTGGTAATCCTGGTAATACTCCGGTTCAAAGCGCAGCTGCCGCTTGGCTTCGAGCTCCTCTTCCTTGGCGGTGACGGCTTTTTCAATCTGCGCGATCTTCCGCCTGCGGTCGTTGGGGGACAGCACCTCCGGAGCGGCCGGCGCCTCGGCTTTTGCCGCCGCCTTCTTCGCTTCCGCCGGCTTGGCAGCCGTTCCTTCCTTCTGGTGTTCCATATATTCATGGTAGCCGTAAGGAATGTAGGTGATCCTGCCGTCTTCCATCAGAAGCAGCGAAGTCGCCACCCGGCTGATGAAATAGCGGTCGTGGGAGACAAACAGGATCGTGCCGCTGAAGCCGTTCAGCGACTCCTCCAGGGCCTCCTTGCCGGGAATGTCCAGATGATTCGTGGGCTCATCGAGGATCAGGAAGTTGGAATGCTTCAGCAGCAGCTTGGCCAGCGACAGGCGGACCTTCTCGCCGCCGGAGAGCACATCGACGGTCTTGAAGACGTCATCGGCGCTGAACAGGAAGCGGCCCAGCACCGTGCGCACCTGCGTACGGTCGAGATCCGGATATTCATCCCACAGCTCCTCGATGACGGTCTTGCCGGAGGAAAACTGCGCCAGCTGCTGGTCAAAGTAGCCGGTTTCAATCTGGTGGCCGTAGAGAAAGCTGCCGGACAGCGGCGGCACCAGATCCATCAGCGTCTTGACGAAGGTGGACTTGCCGCAGCCGTTGGGGCCGATGATGGCGGTGCGGTCGCCGCGGCGCATCTCCAGGGAGATGCTGGCCAGCGGATGATCGTAGCCGATCTTCAGATTCTCGACGGTCAGCACCTTCTCGCCGCCGCGCAGGCGCGGACTGAAATGGGCGTGGAAGGTCTCGTCGTCGCTCTTCTGGACTTTCTCAACCCGGTCCATGCGTTCCAGATACTTGATCTTGGACTGCGCAAAGGCCGCCTTGTTCTTCTTGTAGCGGAACTTCTCAATCAGCTCCTCGAGGCGG
>Ga0183095_11194_pt1 | contig 26515 bp, 21 predicted proteins | sample BioMet4_FD_130346 | JGI IMG/M metagenome (GOLD analysis project Ga0183095, IMG submission 130346) | Microbial communities from bioreactor (seeded with sewage sludge) at LBNL, California, USA - Biofuel metagenome 4 (v2) (version 3) | ecosystem: Engineered > Bioreactor > Anaerobic > Unclassified ...
CAACTCCTAATCCTCCAGCAGCTAAAGAGCCACCGCCAAAGAAGGCTAATGTTGCATTTGTAGCTGCGGCTCCACTTAATGTTGAAATTGCTGTACCTGTGGAAGCTGCTGCAAAAGTAGTTGCTCCTCCCCATGCTGCTAAACCTGCTAAAGCACCACTTGCTACGCCAATTGCTGTTCCATCCACAACATTTGCCGCAAAATTTCCAAGTTCTTTTAATTCTTTAAAATCTTCCTGGGTAATATGCAGATTCTTTAATTCTTCCAGTCCTGCTGTATTCTGGAAATCTACATTCTTAATCTTCTCAAAAGTATTCAAGAAGCTAGTAACACTGTTATTTAAAATAAAAACCTTTTCTTCTCCTAAGGTCTGTAAAGAATGAGATACCTCTGTTCTTTGTTCATTCAGCTTGTTCTTAGCATTCTCCACGGAAGCGTTTGCTAAGGTATTGATCTTGTTTGCTTCATTATTTGTTCCAACTGATTCTACAGTTTTACTTGCGCCAATTAGTGTAGTAGCTGCTGCAACTCCAATAAACAATAATAATGGCATATCATTTTCTCCTTAGTCCTTTAAAAGAAAATTGATTCCCAGCATGATATTCTCTTTACGCTTGTTAAGCTCTTCAATCTGTAGCTTTATGATACGGTATGGTCGGTCTGAACTGTTCAGCCACTGTTCTTCATGATTCACAGCTATTATTGTCTTCATTGCGGTTTCCATATCCATCAATATATCCTCTTTTACATGTAACTCATTTGCCACAAATACAATTAACTGATATTCCTCTTCAGCACAGTATCCATCCGCATACGCCGCCGCAATTAAATTCCATACCATCATTCTTCCACTGATTGTTCGGTTCTCTTCTTTAGCAGAGTGGGCAATCAAGTTGCTGACCGCTTCCTGAATACTCTGTTTAGAGTCTCCCGTCTCTGTTTCTTCCACAATTCTCTGACATTCAGCGATCAGTGCATTTTTATTCGTATTAAAGTTTTGATCAATTTCATTTCCTGCCGCAAGAAAAACCGTCTCTTCTTCTTGAGAATAATTCCTATCAATACTCATTAACAAGTAAATAACGACCAAAGCATCATGAACAGTCATCTCTGGTTCATTGATCTTTTGATTTGTTAATATTTTCTTGGCTGTAGCCTGCGTCTCTTTTCTTTCTTCATTGTGTTTTGCAATTGCTTTTCCTGCATTGCCTGCCATTTTTGACAGACTGCCCGGAATATCCTTTGGGTCAATTTGTTTCGCGGTGTTTGTTACAGCGTTTGTCACTGCAACACTTGTATCCTTTGCTTTGTTTAATGTATCCAGAGCTGCTTTCTTTGCATCCTGTTGAAGCTGGTCCGTATCCAAGTTCTTTGCTGCTTCAGATACCTTGTCTGCTGTTTCACCAATTGTCTTTGTTAACTTGTCTAGAAATGCCATTTTCATTCTCTCCTCATAATATGAATGGTGCATCTGAACTCATTAAATCATCAAATTCACTCTTGGTTTCAAATTGCACTTCTCTGCCAAGAACTTTCTGAAGCTCTGCATTTCCTATTAGATATCCATCAATATCGTTTGCCAAGATGGCTTGATCCATTGTTTGGAAACCTGTTTCGAAGGATTGTAAGTGCTGTACCATATATTTTGATACGACATCTTCCATTTCCCTGCGGTATTGTTGAATCAATGCTATCGATTTTTTGCATTCAACCTGTACACGTAATGTTGTTTCATGTTGTATCGATGCATCATCCATTACTTTCATGAGAATGGCATATGATTCTGTAATACATACATAGGACAAAGATAATACCGATGCATTTGCTACAGCGTTATATACCGCCTGCAAATCTGGTACATCTACACCAATTGCCCCTGCGTATTGTTTTCCTACATCAATCAGTCCACAATGGTAAAGCTGTTCCAGAAACTCCATACCATTTATTTCTTTTTTATAATACTTTGTTGCAAGAATCCCTGCCTTGCATGTCGCATCAATCATATTCTCTTTAAAATCCGTTCCTGCTAAATCATTGACTCCTTTATTTTTCGCTTGCAACAGCAGATAGTTCAATCCTTCTTCCGAAACGAATTTTGCAAATACTTTTAGATATACTTCCGTTGGTGCAGTATATTGCTTCGCTAAAAACATTGCCGCTTCCTGTGGTTTCTTTTTCTCTTGAATTACATCTACCATCAACTTTATTAATACACTCAGTTCAATATCCGGCATTGCAGCAACAGCTTCTTTTACAGCACTGTCATGTGCAGACCGAAAAATTTCTTTCAAATTATAATCTGGGTCCATATCTATCCCCTCTATAGAGTTGTCTTTATTATCATATCAGTATATAAAATATTTTTAGTGTTCTCAAACCATAAATTTTAAAAAAAACATCAAACTTAGTGATATTGCATATATATTTATGGTTACCCTCAAAATATTAGCTGAAAATGCTTTGTAATGATAACCGATAAATATGAGGTAACTATTAATAACAGCATGTTCTATATGCCCGCATTAACCAAAAGCAATTGTTGAGAAATCGGTAAATGGATAAAGATACCTCACTTTACCAGTACCAAAGCCACAATTAGTTTATCTAATATCTTTGAAGTAGAGAGACATGCCATTTTCATTCCACAGGCCAAAACATGTAATCGATAAACTAACGGTATACCAATTGAATATCAAAAATAATTATTAGAAAAAGACCAACTTGATAAGAAATTTAGAATGTAAAAGTGAGTATTCAGCAAAGAGAAATACAACAGCTTCATACACCCGTAATTTACTTGTAAATGAGAAAACTTTGGGCAGCGTAAACGAAAAATACACTTTTTGAATGATTCAAAAAGTGTAAAGATATCCAGTAAAATTGAAAAGAGACTCTGCGCGCAGAATCTCTTTTTCAGAATCTTCTTGAATTAACCAATTGTTAATGCATGCATCGGGCAGAACTTTACACACTTCCCGCATTTAATACACTTTGTTTCATCCACATAAGGTGCGTGGAATCCCTTCTGACTGAGCGCTCCCGTAGGACACACTCTTACGGAAGGGCAGGCGTGGCTCTGTGGGCAGCGAGCTAGATTTACTTTTATATTCTTATCTGCTAAATCTGCTGGATCTTGCTTTGGCTGAAATAAGTTGAACATTATTTTTCCCTCTTTTCGTCTCTATATTAAATAGAATCCAAAGAGAATTCTGTAACTAAGTCACATTATCCCGCCAATTTCTTTAATCCTTCTGCATCTAGAATTGTAATCTTACTGCGAGATATTTTGATCAGATTCTCTGACTGCAGGTACTTTAGCATTCGTGTGATCACTTCTCTTGCGGTCCCTAAATGGTCGGCAATCTTTTCATGGGTTATCGTCAAGGTATCGCTGTGATCTATTCTGCTCTCTTCAAACAAAAAGGATGCCAGTCTGCGGTCTAAGCTCTTCCATAAGATCTGTTCAAGTAACCACATGACCTCATAGAAGCGTTCTGCCATTCTCTGATTGGTAAAGTTCGATAAGACCGAAGATTCATTCATAATCTTTTTATAAACAATGGAAGGAATGGTGATCAAGCATCCTTCTTTTTCTACCGCAACCGAGATATCTAGCGGAGACCCTGAAAAGATACAGGAAGCAGAGAACAGACATAAATCTCCTTCCAACAAACGATAAATCGTAATTTCTTTTCCTTCAGGGGAAAGCACATATGCCCGCAGCTGCCCCGACAGTACACAGAACAGTCCCTCACACTCATCGGCCCCTTCATGAAGTACTTTGCCATCCTTGACCGTGCGCTTGATTGAGGCATTGACCAGCTCTTCCTGTTCGGTTTTAGCTAAATGGTCCCAGACAGGGAAAAAACGACGGAGCTCATCGGCAGTAACACTCATATTTGGCATGGCTGATTTCCTTCCTTCTGTGACAAAGTCACGGAACTATTTTCTCACTTGTTAATAATTTAATTATATACAATAGAGTAGAAGGAGATGAAGAAGATGACCAAAAAAGTTGTAATCATCGGAGGCGTGGCTGGTGGAGCCAGCTGTGCTGCACGTTTAAGAAGATTAAATGAGGAAGTTGAAATTGTACTGTTGGAAAGAGGAGACCATATTTCCTATGCTAACTGTGGGCTCCCTTACCGTACTGGCGGCATCATTCAATCCAAAGAAGCATTGCTGTTACAGACACCGCAGATGATGAAAGATCGATTTAATGTTGATGTACGCGTTCATAACGAAGTCACTGCGATTGACCGTACCGCAAAAACACTTACGATCAAAAATACGGTATCCCAGGATACTTATATCGAATCGTATGACACGCTAGTTATTGCAACAGGTTCATCCCCAGTCCGTCCACCGATATCCGGCATTGATTCCGATAAGATCATGACGTTATGGACCGTCAATGATACGGACCGTATTTTGGAGAAAATCCAGAAGAACCATGCCAAGCGCGCTGCTGTTATTGGTGGCGGCTTCATTGGTCTGGAGATGGCAGAAAACCTGAAACACGCAGGTCTCGATGTCTCAATCATTGAAATGACAGATCAAGTGATGGCTCCATTGGACTATGAAATGGCACAGCTCCTGCATGAAAATATCATGCAGAATGGTGTCCATCTGCATTTGAATAATGGAGTTGACTCCTTTCAGGATACCGGTGATCAAGTAGAGATTACCTTAAAGGATGGTACCCAAATACAAGCTGACTTTGTCATCCTGTCCATTGGGGTTCGTCCAAACAGCCAGATTGCCAAAGAAGCTGGCCTGATGCTGAACGGGCGCGGTGGGATTGTCGTGGATGAACATCTTGTCACCAACGACCCTTCCATCTATGCAGTCGGTGATGTCATTGAAGTTGAAGACTATATTTTCAAAGACCGTACTATGATTCCACTGGCTGGTCCTGCAAATAAACAAGGAAGAATTGCCGCAGACAATATTGCCGGTGGCAGAGAATCCTATTATGGCACCCAGGGAAGTGCTGTTGCGAAAGTCTTCGACTTAACTGCCGCATCCACTGGTGCCAATGAAAAAACATTGCTTCGCAGAGGCCTAACCAAAGGCAAAGATTATGAGCAGGTCATCATTGTTCAAAATTCCCATGCAGGATACTATCCAGGGGCTTTGCCAATGGTCATCAAACTATTATTTTCCATGGATGGGAAGAAAATCTATGGTGCACAGATTGTGGGCATGGATGGGGTTGATAAAAGGATTGATACGATTGCAACAACATTACGCTTAGGCGGAAGCATCAGCGATTTAGAGAGTTTAGAGCTCTCCTATGCTCCACCATATTCCTCTGCTAAAGATCCTGTGAATATGGCTGGCTTTACAGCTTCTAATGTATTAAATGGGTTTGTCCGCTTCTCTGATTGGGACGTCATTGAAAAGAATCCAAATGCCCTGTTATTAGATATCCGTGAAGAGGCTGAAGTCGATGCCTTTGAAATTCCTGGTGCTGTCAATATTCCATTAGGACAATTGCGCAACCGGCTCAATGAATTAGATCAAAGCAAAGAGATCATTACTTTCTGCGCAGTTGGTGTACGTTCCTACAACGCGGCTCGTATTCTAATGAACCATGGCTTTGCCAATGTAAAAGTCTATCCGGGCGGCACCAAGTTCTATCGTTCGACTCACCCAGAAAATACCTCAAGCGAAGCAAATTCATCTAACGGATCTGCCAACACAAAACCGCAGGCGGTCCCTATGAAAACAATTCATGTCGACTGCAGTGGCTTACAATGTCCAGGCCCAATTATGAAAGTCTTTGAAACAATCAAAACGATGCAGGATGGTGAAATGTTAGAAGTTACTGCTTCCGATCCAGGCTTTCAAGCCGATATCGTTTCCTGGTGCAGGCGCACCGGTAATACCATCGTTTCCAATGAAAAGCGGGAAAATGAATTTGTCGCTGTTGTAATGAAAGGACTGGGCAGTGTACCTGCTGTTTCGACTGAGACAAAGGTTGTCGATACGCCAGAAGGAAAGACCATCATAGTCTTTTCGGGAGATCTCGATAAAGTTCTAGCCAGCTTCATCATTGCCAATGGTGCCGCTGCCATGGGCAGAAAGGTAACCATGTTCTTTACGTTCTGGGGATTGACCGCATTACGCAAGCCAGAGAAACAGAATGTTAAAAAGACCTTTATAGAAAATATGTTTGGCAGTATGCTGCCAAGAGGTACTGGCAAACTACACTTATCCCGAATGAACATGGGCGGGATGGGAACTGCCATGATGAAGAAAATCATGAATGATAAAAATGTTGATTCCTTAGAAACACTCATGAAGAAAGCCATGGACAATGGCATAAAAATTATTGCCTGCACCATGTCTATGGATGTCATGGGCATCAAGCAGGATGAATTGATCGATGGCGTTGAACTTGGTGGCGTCGGCACTTACCTTGGGGATGCTGAAGAATCCAACGTCAACTTATTTATCTAAATTTCTATATAAAAAGATGACTTGCAAGTCATCTTTTTATGTCACTGTTTAACTTTTAATAACTTAGCCGCGTATGTATCAAAATCAATAGTATTTCTTTTTTCAAGGATAGCAATATCAGCTGCCTCGAAGTTCGGATTCACAGCACCTACAATTGCCGTTGCAATCGCACCAATTGTATCCGAATCACCGCTCATATTTGCACACAGCAAAGCTGTCCGGTTTGGATTGCAATTGCTTCTTAACAAAATGGCATAGACGGCAGGAATTGTTTCAATAGTCTCCATACCAGATCCATAAAAGCCTTCCAATTTTTGATAGAACTCTGCATCAGTATCCACTTTACACAGTTCTTTGATATTGGACATTCTTTCCTGAAGTGAAGGACAAGGAAGTTGTGTTCCTCTGTGCATTCCTTCTTCTAGGATTATCTGTGCAGTCGCAAACATCTGTTGATAGTCACTTCCGCCCCGTACTGCATAGCTGACACAAGCTGCTACCCAGCTTGCACCCGCAATCGCAATATTTGTATGATGCGTAGGCAGGCATAATATTTCAATTTTATCCACAAATCCTTTCACATCATGATAATCATAAAGGATTCCAAGAGGACTGACTTTCATTGCCGAACCGTTTGTTGTACCATACTTTCCTGCTTCTGAAATCGGAGTGCCTTTCTTGATTGCATTTAATGCTTTTGCCGTACTTGGGCCAATGACATAAGGATTAATCTCTGCATTATCATCCATCCATGTCTGAAGTTTTGTCAGGTATGGAATCGTCTCAAATTCACCATGATTCTCTAGAATCGTATCACATACAAGAAGAGTATTAATGGTATCATCGGTCACTGTCCCTGCTGAAAATTTTCTGCCAAAGAAATCAAGGGAAGACGACTTTTCAAAATGGTGAATACCATCTGGAAAAGCAAGATTCAGTATATCTCTCGTCATCATTTCACTTGGCATGCCCATTGCATCTCCATAAGCACAGCCAATCAACGTTCCTTTTATTCTCTCGTATGCTTGATTCATCTAACGATTACTCCTTTGCGCCAGCAGGTGCAACCTGCAGATTTTCTGGGACGACCGTGACCATTAATTTATCTTTATAATCTATCATTCCCATCTTCAAATTCATAATATCAAGATATTCTTTTGTGTTTGTGACAACAACCGCAGTTCCAGTATTCATTCCATTCTTCTTCATTTCATTTAAATCAAATTCAATGATTGTATCCCCAGTTTTGACTTTATCTCCTTGTGCCTTTAATTTTTTAAATATACCTTCAGGAAGATTATATGTATCTTTACCTACATGAATCAGCACTTCAGCACCTGTATTGCTTTTAATGCCTATGGCATGACCCGTTGGGAATAATGCACTTATAACGCCTTCACATGGAGAAACAATTTTTCCCTCCTCGGGAATGATGCATACACCTTTGCCTAACTGCCCATTTGAGAAAGCCTGATCTCCCATTTCAGAAAGTTCTCTTACTTCACCCTTCATTGGAGAATAAATAATTTCTTTTTTGTTAATTGATGCTTCATGAAATGAAGCTGTATCATCTTCATTTTTGCCATCTTCTCCAACATGGTAAGAGAACCATGTCAGACAGAAAGTCACAGCAAAGGCTGCGATACATGCCACTGCGCACCAGATCATGCCAGCGAAACTTCCAGTATTTGGATCAACAAAGGACATGACTCCAGTAATTCCCATTGAAATGGCGTACATTGGTGAATTTGATAAAACTAATATCGACCCACCAACTAAACCGCCAACCATGCAAAAGCCAAACCGTTTCTTTACGGGAAGCGTGACACCGTAGATTGATGGTTCAATAATACAGAAGCAAGCTGACAAGAAGGCCGGTAAAGAAATGTTCTTCATCTTTGTGCTCTTTGTTCTTAAGAAAACTGCTAAACAGGCGGCCATATGTGTAAAGCTTGCGGGGAAAATTGCCGCAACAATCAAACTGTTTGCGTTTGTTGCGAATTCAATCAAGCCTAACGTAATCAGCGGCCAATGCAGGCCGAAGATAACAAGCGGCTGGTAAATTAAAGTAATGACTGCAAATGCAAGAATTTTTGATTTCGAGATTAAAAAGTTCAAAGATGCAGATAAAGCATTTTGTAGGACCATAGATACCGGTCCAATCAAAAGAATTCCAACGATAGAACCCAGCAAAATTGTTAGAAATGGTACCATGAATTGTTTTAATACGGCTGGTATATTTTTCTTGAAGGAAACTTCTAACTTTGAAGCAAACCATGTAATCAACATGATTGGAATCAAGGTAGAAGTATAACCTGTCTTTGGAAAAACAATTGGCAATCCAAAGAATGTCTTATAAACCGGCATTGCAAATGCCGTACCAGAGAAAATTGTAGTGATTGCATTACCTGCATTCATCGTATCTGCAATTCCTGGGAAAATCAGTACAGCACCCAAGATCATGCCCACAAAGGGATCCATGCCAAATGCCTTTGCACTCGTATAGCCAAGAATTACCGGGAAGAATGTCAGGCAGGCATTGCCCATCGCATTCAATAATACATTTGTGCCAGAACCAGCCTGAATTACCCCGGTTGCTAATAAAACAGAATTTAGTCCCGCAATAATACCACAGGCGCATAATACACCTAAGGAAGGTACTACGATTTTTGTAATCAATGCCGCAAAGCGATTGATAAAGCTTCCCTTCTTTTCTCCCTCTTTACTGTCACCATTCGTTTTTCCAGTCTGACGGATAATCTCTTCATAGACATCTCCAACATGTGTACCAATGATTACCTGAAGCTTGCCTTCCGCGATCTGACTGGAAATAATGCCGTTATTCGCATCAATTGCAGAACGATTTGCTTTGGAATCATCCTTTAGTTTGATCCGTAGTCTTGTCATGCAGTGACTGATATTTTCAATGTTGTCTTCACCACCAACATTTTGAATAATAAACGCAGCTAGTTTCTCAAAATTAGCCATAAATTCCTCCTCATTTAATTATTAATTGAACATCGCCCTTTGAATATGAATTACTAGATACAACAGTTCTTCACTGCCAATATCCACATCAAATCTCCCCTTCACAAATCCTTTGATATTTACCGCACATAAGTAAGATTCACTATATGTACTTTTCATCATTTCCAAGAGATCATTATCACTTTGATTATTATTAAAAGTAGATTTACTGACGATTCTCTGTGAAAAATAACGTAAATGATTTATGAAGCGATAATACGTCAAAGTTCCTTCATTGATATCTACAATGTCTACGTTAAAGTATGCCCTGACAATATCTAGAATCTGTTCAATGATCTTTGTTGACTGTTCTATTTTGTCTGTTCCTATTGCATTCTCTGTTTCTGCATTTACTATATGAAGCGCAATAAAACCAGCTTCATCGTCGCTCAATGCAACACCTGTATTCTTCAGAATGATTTCAATTCCTTGTTTACCAAGCTGATACTCATCTGGATAAAACTTTATAATGTCAAACAAGAGACTGTTATGAACAGCAATGCCTTTTTCATAGTTCTTTAAAGAGTAGTGAATATGATCACTTAAAGACACATAAATTGAATCACTAATAGGTTTACCAAGATTCATTTTTATGTTCTCTACAATCTTTTCCACAATTGAAATCTCTTCGATTGGAAGAGATACGATGATTTCTTGGAACTTCATATTCAGCTGTTGCGAAGATAAGCAAAATTTCTTTTGAATCAGAATCGGGTTCACTGGATCACCAGGTTTTTTATTATAGGCAATCCCTTTTCCAACAATCACAACTTCATTGTCATTCTCATCCAAAACCACCGCGGAATTATTATTAAGAATTTTGCTGATCCTCATTATTTCACCTCCCAACCTCTTTCAAGCACAATCATGAATACCTGCAGATATTCAGAGCAATGCTTTTTGACAAACAAAAAACCTGTCTGCCAAAAGTAAATTACTACTAATGCAAACAAGTTAAGCTTATCTATATATAAGATAATGACTTCAAGATAATAACTTCCTCGTTAGATATTGAAATACTATATCCAATTATTTGTGGTGTCAATCGGTAAAGCAGTACTTTTCATGTTTTGTGTCGTTATCAAGCGATATTGTCATAGAAGTTATCAAGGGAGATTGTCACAAAAGCATTTCCTATAGAATATGATTCTTATACCAGGAAAGAAGGTGAAGGATCATGAGAAAGGTTGAACTCTCTATGAACGAAGATTACAAGTATCAAATCATCAAAGAAATGTCCGATCATGACGGAAATATTTATTCTGCTGCTGTGAAACTGAACTGTTCAATCAGAACAATCTACAGATACATTGCCAAGTATAAGATAAATGGAAAAGCGGCATTTATTCATAAGAATAAACACCGCAAGCCTGTTAATTCCCATCCACAAGAATTAACTGAGACCATTATATGTCTTTATAAGGACAAGTACTATGATTGCAATTTCTGTCATTTCAAGGATCTATTGGAAGAACGTGAGGACATCCGTATTTCTTATGCCTCTCTTTATGACCTGATGACTGCCAATGATTTCTCTTCTCCCAAGATTCAACGTAAAACACGTAAAGAAAGAGCCAAGAAGAAATATCTTCTCGAACATCCTAAAATTGATGGCAAGCAAATCGAGGACAAGCTTAAGTATCAGCTGGCTTTAGAAGATGCCCATCCAAAGCAGGAGCGCTGCAAGTATTTTGGTGAAGAAATACAGATGGACGCTTCTTCAATGAATTGGTTTGAAGATACTTATTCTTATCTCCATCTATCCATAGATAACGCAACAGGCATTGTCACTGGCGCCTACTTTGACTACCAGGAGACTCTGAACGGCTACTATCATACATTCCTCCAGATCATCCAGAATTACGGTGTCCCTCATCGATTTAAGACTGACAATCGGACGGTATTCAATTATGAGTCCGGCAATCGAATGGATGACAATAAAGACGTTCTGACCCAATTTGGCTATGCCTGCAGGCAATTAGGTGTCACCGTCGAGACGACTAGTGTCTCGCAGGCGAAAGGAATGATAGAACGTGCCAATCAATCTTTTCAGGGAAGGCTGATCCAAGAGCTGCGATTAGCTGGGATAACTGCCATTGAAGAAGCTAATCGCTATCTGTGTGAAGTATTTATTCCTTCGTTCAACAAGCGCTTCGCTTCAGATCTAAATGAATATCATTCTGTCTTCGAACCATTGGATGATCCTCAAAAGATAAATCTGACATTAGCTGTCATTTCACTGCGTAAATTTGATAGCGGTTCTTCCATCAAGTACAAAAACAGATATTATCAGCTGCACGATAGTGATGACAGACTTGTATGTTTCAAGAAAGGAACAGACTGTATGGTAATCAAAGCACTAGATGGAAATCTATTTGCCTCAGCAGAAGATTCTGTGTATGCCCTCATTCAGGTTCCTAAGAACAAAAAGATTTCTGATGAATTTGATGTACCTGTGAAAGAAGATACGCCAAGGAAAATTTACATTCCACCAATGTCACATCCTTGGAAGCACGCTGCCTTCTTACGGGCGCAAGAAAATGCCCATAAGCATCACCAATATGGCTTCTAAAACAGCGGGAGTTTCTTCCCGCTTATGTCTCATCTATTCTGTGTCATTTTCGCTCGATATTGACAGTGTAAAACTATAAACGACCTGACTCCTTGCCAAACATGGATTCAAACCTTAGAATCTAAATCACCATATCGTCCAAAGAAGTCAATTCATATCAATAAGAGTTGCTCATATTTGCTCGTGCAGGCCACCTATGTTCATCGGTCATAAGAATCCTATCATTTTTGATTTAATTTCAATTGAAAAACATGCACCAATTTGTCAATTAGAGTGCCTGTGAGTAACACCGCTGGAATTGTTCCTATTCCTATCGTTCCCCCCATAAGCCAGCCTGCAATTATCAAAACTATATCAAGTGATGTTCGAATGTATTTATATTCAAGATGAATTCGCTCCGCTAATCCTGTTGCAATTGCATCAAGAGAATTCATTCCATTCTTGGTTAAAATCAATATTGTACAAGAGAGCGCCGTGCAAAAAATTGCCAAGCACAGTACAAGAACTCGAAGGAACGGCTGATCAAAAAGTTGCATTGAGGAAAATAAACGATTAAAAAAATTAATCGATGGACCACATAACAATGAGTATGCAATCGATATCCAGCCAATATGCTTTTTCCCAATCAAAAATGCAAGAGATATCGTAACAAAACTATAGACATAAGATGCTGTTCCCATATTCATTGGCACGAAAGAATGCAGTCCATCTTCAAATACGGTAATGCTGTCACTTCCAAGACCGGCATAAATATACAAGTTAACGCTGATTCCTAAAAGAGCGGCAGATATAAAAAGTGCTAAAACTGTTTTCAGCACTTTGTTTAAGTGATCGTTCATATCTGCACCGCATTGATTGTTTTCTTTAAATCTTGAATCTCTTTTGTCATCATAACCATCTGCTTTACAAAATCCATCGTCAGGATTGCAGCATTAAGATGATCTTGTGCATGAACCATAAGTATATCCACATTGAACTCCTGACCATTTGCAAAATCATGCAACATATCTGTTTGAATTTGATGAGCAGTTTTCATCTCTTCTCCAGCTTCCTTCTGCTTCTTTTCAGCAGTATCATAATCGCCATTGTTTGCTGCCGTCAGTGCTTCCATTGCGCATGATTTGGAATTCCCCGCATGCCATATCAGTTCCATCGATATTTCCTCTGGCTTTTTCTTCATCAATTCTGTCATATTACCTCCATGATTGTTTGACATATCCCTGCAGATACAGATCAATAAATGTTAATCTGCATCTGCAGAGACAGAGAGTATTTCTCTTCTGTCCCATGAATACTACTTATTTTTCATTGACTTGGGTCTCAGCAATGGCAAGAGAATGTTCATGTGCCTTCAGGAACGGGTAGTAAATTACCATATCCAGTGCAATTAAAACAACAATCAAAACCGCCGCTTTCAAATCTCCTGTTGAAAGGTATGCTCCGAAAATAGATGGCATGTTATATGAAAGCATCGCATATGTACGGCCAATGATATTTGTGGACATCAAAATATAAGAAATTGTAACATTGACAACACTTGTCAAAATACTTGGGATGAACAGCAGTGGATTCAGCATAATTGGAAGGCCAAAAGTGATTGGCTCAGAAATTCCAAAAAATGCTGGAATAATACCTAATTTCCCAATTGTTTTGATTTCCTTATTCTTTGATCCAAGACAAAGCAATCCAAGAGCCAAACAGTTGCCTAAACCACCGATAATACCAAAATAACACCAGAACGATACCGTAAATACGTGCGGCAGTGCCGTGCCAGCTGCCAAAGCGGCTGCGTTGACGGACAATGTCCCATATTCAATTGGGCCAAGGAAACCAGACCATACTGTATCATGAATGCCAAAGAACCAACCAAAGTTCAACAGAAAGCCAACTAAAATTGCAAACCATAGATTATCTGTTGCAGAAACAGCTGGTGATAAGAGATTAATTACAACTGCAGCAAAGCATGTTCCGGCAAAATTATGGCAGAGAATAAAGATAATTGCATCAATACCAAGAACAATCAAGCACGGAACTAAAGATCCAAAGGATACCATCAGTGCTGGCGGCACTGTATCCGGCATCTTAATCCAACCAACCTTGTGCTCATAAAGTACATGGTACAATTCCACCGTCATAATTGACACAAAAAGAGCAACTAAAATTCCTTTCCCATCAAAATACGTCAGCTGGCCAAGAACATTTCCATAAGAAATTTCTGTTGGATTAATTGTGAGCATGCAATATCCGGCAATTGCAATAATCGTTGGAAGAAACGTTTCCATCTTGTATGATTTTGCAAGATAATAAGTAACACCAACACATACATATAATGATAAAAAACCTAATGTTACGGTATTGAGCCAACTTAATATCACCGAATTAGAAGATACAAAGTTGGACCATGCTAAAAGAAAACCATTTGTTGTCGTTTCCGCAGCAGGTGCTGAATTAATTACGGCGATAATTCCACCAAAGAAAATCGGTGGCAAAATGGTCATAAATGTGTCTCTAATTGCTTTAAGATGTCTTTCCGTAGCAAGCTTGTTGGCTTTTGGCATGATATTTTTTTCAAGCCAATTGATTAGTTTCTGCATATTATTTCTCCTTATCTTTCTTTGTTTTACTTCTCTGTCATACGATCAATTTGTTCAATCACCTTAGCAGCATTCATTGTTCCATATGTTCTTGGCTCAATACTTTCCACCGGAATGTTTTCTCCAACCATTTTCTGAATGTCTGGAAGAAGATAACGAATCTGTGGACCAATCAGAATACAATCTACACCTTCTAAATGATCCACATAATCCTGTTCACCATAGGCAGCAACTTCATACTTCCCCTGCAGCAATTCATTCATTCTGTTGGCTAGGATGGATGTGGACATTCCTCCGTTACATATCAACATTACATTTTTCATACTTCTCCTTCCCGAACGTCATTCCAATCGTTCATTATTTCATCTCGATACCAGTAATATGAATCCTTTGGTATCCGCTCACAACCATGATCAAAATCAACCGCAACTAACCCATATCTTTTCTCACATCCATTTTTCCAAGAATAAAGATCAAAGGAAGACCAAACAAAATATCCTCTAACATCCATTCCTTCTGCCGCTGCCTTCAATAACCATCTGACATGTTCCCGAATATAATCAATTCGATATTGATCATGAATTTGACCTTGTTTGATATCTTCATAATTTCCGTAGCCGTTTTCTGTAATGAAAATAGGGCCATTGAATTTTGCTGAAATTCGTTTTAACCCATCATAGATTCCCTGTGGATATATAATCATTCCCCAATCATTTCTAGCAAGATCAATCATGTCGTCATTTGCAATCTCGAACCAGCCTTTTACGACTGTTCTCATATTTCCTGTATATTTTTTGCCTTGATTATTAACTTTCACATCCGTTTCGCCAGTAGTATATGGGCGTACAAACTGAGGAGAATAATAATTCAGTCCGAGAAAATCAACCGTATTCTCCTGAATCAATTTCAATTCATCTTTCTTTGCGAAGGATAAATCATAACCATCCTCTGCCAATTTTTGAACAAGATCCTGAGGAAACTCTCCTTCACTGGCTGTATCAATACACCAGTTATTGCAGTAGTTATCTGCATTGCGTATTGCCTGACTGCCTGCTTCTGTTTGATTGATTCCATAAATTGTTTGGTAAGAAGCAACAATGCCGACTTTTCCTTGAATGCCTGCTCTGCGAAACGACTGTACTGCCATAGCATTCGCAAGCATGACATGATAACATGCCCGGATTACTTCCTGTGGATCTTTATGACATGGTGGATAATTTCCAGACATATATCCAGAAAAGATAAACCATTTAGGTTCATTAAATGTTGACCACCAGGTTACCAGCCCATCAAACGCTTTAAATACAACCTCGCAAAAGTGCTGAAATGCATCGCAGGTTTCCGGATTCAGCCATCCTCCAATCTCTTGTAGATACTGTGGCAGATCCCAGTGATAGCAAGTTACAAATGGTTCAATTCCATTTTCTCTGCATGCCAAGATTATTTTCCGATAATACTCAATTCCCTTTTTGTTGACATCCCCGTTCCTATTCATGATCACTCTTGGCCAGGAGATAGAAAATCGATACGAATTTTGTCTTCCTTCCGCCATTTGTTGGATGTCCTCACAGAACTTATGATAGTGATCTGCAGCAACATCGCCATTTTCAAGATTCTCTTCATGAAGATAATGATCCCACATAGATTCTGCTTTCCCGTCTTCATCCCAACCGCCTTCACATTGATACGAAGCAGTCGCAGAACCCCAAAGCATTTTCTGTTCTTTCATAAACCTCCTTTCTAGGTCATTTCTGAATAACCATAGTTTATAAGTAAAATAAACAGATTGATTTCTAATTCTTCACCACATGATGAAATCTATTTATAGGACTTGCGAAGGATGTTTCCACCATTTTTTTCAATGACGCTTCTATACCACATGTATGATTTCTTGGGAAATCGTTTCAGATTTTGGTCTTTAAAATCAACAGCCACAAGACCATACCGTTTTTCACATCCATTTTTCCACGAGTAAAGGTCAAAGGAAGACCATGCGAAATATCCTCTGACATCTGCACCATCATCCATTGCATTCATCAGTGCATTGATATGATCATTCATAAAACTGATTCGATAATCATCCTTGACAATTCCCGCAGAAACATCCTCGTACATTCCAACTCCATTCTCCGTAATATACATTGGAAGATGATATCGTTTATTGGCCATCAACAACCCATCATACAAACCTTTTGGATAGATTTCAGTATCCCATTCCGTATATTCAGAATTTGGATCTCTGACCTGTTCAAACCAGTTTTTAATTCTTGTAGTGGTGCACCCCTTTGCTTTGCTTCCGGAATTATTTACGATCAAAGAGGTTTCACCTCCTTCATAAGGCTTAATCAGCGCGCGGGCATAATAATTCAACCCAAGAAAATCTACATGCTGTGATTGAATTAGTTTAAGGTCCGCCTCTTTCATGAAGGATAGACAAATCTTTTTCTCTTTCAGCGCATCCAAAAGATCAGCAGGAATTTCACCTTTTGCAGCAGTATCCAGCACCCAATTATTCATAAAATTATCCGCATATCGCATTGCCGCTCTCGTCGAAGAAGTATTATCCACACCATTCACTGGGCTATAGGAATGCACAATACCAATTGTGCCTGCAATATTCAACTCCCTGAATTTTTTTACTGCCATAGCAGAAGCCAGCATCATATGATATGCTGCCTGCACCGTCTTTGCAGCACACTGAACTGCAGGAGGGTAGTTTCCAACCAAATAACCACTGACAACAATCCATTTAGGCTCATTAAATGTCGTCCAATACTTCACTTCGCCATTGAATTCACGAAAACATATCTCTGCATATTTCAAATAAGCATCACAGGTATCTCTATTCAGCCATCCGCCTTTCGCTTCAAGATATTCAGGAAGATCCCAATGGTACAATGTCACAAACGGCTCAATCGCATTTCGATGACACTCATCAATGATCCGATGATAAAAATCCAAACCTTTTGTATTTATCGTACCATCTTCATGAACAATCCGCGGCCATGCAAACGAAAATCGATACGCATTTTGCCCGCCTTTTTTCATCATTGCAATGTCTTCTTTATAATGATGGTAAAAGTCTGAAGCAACATCTCCATTTTCATAATGATTGTCATGAAGATATGTATCCCAGTTTGACGCAATTCTTCCATCCTCCTTCCACGCTCCTTCACACTGATAGGATGCCGTTGCAGACCCCCAGAGAAAGTTTTCCTTCATTGGCATATATGATCCTCCTTGTTTATTTGTAATCATATCAGTGAAAAAGTCTCTGACTATTTATTTTATTTCACCACATGGTGAAGCAAACTGTTCAAATTTCCTATATAATTGTTCCAAAAGGAAAACATTTATGCAGATGGTCAGTCAAAGACAAATTCTGATATTATCTATTCTCAGGCAGAATAATTCTCCTGTTTCTTCTGCTGTTTTGGCTCAAAAAACAGGTGTCTCTAAACGCACATTAATTAAAGATATTCAGGAACTAAATCAAGAGAAGTCTATTGTTTTCTCAACAAAACAAGGTTATAAGATCAATTCGGATGAAAATACATCTGTCGCGTTTTTACTTTCGAACAAAATAGACAACGATAAAACGAATCTATTAAAAATAATGCTGGCATCCAGAACCGCAATTTCCGTTAAAAAACTGCTAGAAAATTTAAGCATTTCTAGCAGTACATTACAAAAACTAATTTATGAAAATAATATGATTCTTAAAGAAAACAACTTAAAGATTATTCGGAAAAACAATTCCGTCTTTCTCGATGGAATCGAGTCTGACAAACGTTTTCTAATGGGACGGTTGATCCACAAAGAATCGAATGAATTCTTTTCAGATATTGAGAATCTAAATGAATACTTTCCTGGATTTGATGTAACTGAAACTGCCGAAAGAATCAATTCTGTTTTGAATAAAGATGGCTATCGCATTAAAGAATACTACACTGTAAATTTTCTTATCAATGTATTAATCATTATTTCGCGCAATTCTTATCACACGGGAATTCATGAAGGCGTTTATCAGCTTCCAGATCATTATGAAGAAACTGTGATTGCCGCAGATCTGATATCCGAAATAGAAAAAACAAAAACAATTGTTTATGATGATTATTCTACAATTGTTTCTGAACTTTCCAGAATTTTGTTTGGCTTCATTGAATTGGATTGGAAAACAACCGCGGTATCCACCATGCATCTGCTTTCCAATGACTATATTAATACAGTCAGAACAATTCTTCAGGATTCCTTCGATTTTTACCGACTGAACATTAATTATGAGAGTTTTTTGAATGTCTTCTCTATGCATGTTTATGAACTGATTAAGAGATGCAGAGGATCGATTAACTTTGTGCCTTCTACGGTCTCTATTAAACAGACGGATCCATTTGTATATGATGTAGCAGTCTATATTTCTCAACAGCTTCATAACAGTTTTAACATCACAATTCCAGATAGCGAAATTAATCTTATCGGCATTCACATTGGATATGCCATCGAGCAATCTGATAACCATTCTAACAAGCCGGCCATTGTGATTCTATCTAACAATTATCATTCCATTACGGATCGAATCATTGATCAAATTTCACTTATTTATGGTCAGCAGTTTGAAATTGCCGGTGTTTGGAAAAACTTATCTGATGTTCCATTCAAAGTTGCATCGACTTCCTTTATTATTACTACAAACAAAATTGACCAATTTCCATTTAGCGGATGTACCATTTCACCATTTCTTACACTGGAGGATCAGAAACGAATTTCCGAAAATCTAACTTCCTATCTATCCATCACTAAACATCGTGAATTTTCCAGACTATTTTATCAATACTCTGATCATAACTGTTTTGTCATCCGCCATCAAAAAATGACAAAGGAAGATGTCATTCACTTGCTATCTGAAATGGCAATTCGCAATAACGATGTCACAGATGATTTTGAAGAACATGTATTGACGCGAGAAAAATTATCTTCAACCGCTTTCTATAACAAATTTGCCATTCCACACAGCGACAAGCAGTCCGCAAAAACGACTAAACTATATATAATGATTAATACAGCCGGTATTGCTTGGTCCGATCAAACTGTTTACATTGTATTTCTCATTGTAATTGACCGCAAGACAAGTGTTGAATTTCGAAAACTTTATAACATAATCATTGAAACGCTTTATCACGATAATTCCATCATGGCAAACATCGGGAAAATTAATGCAATCAGTGATTTTATCAGATACCTTTCGGTTGCGAACTAATGAGGTCTGGCGAGTTTTGCACTTTTCAATGAATGAAATGCATTCAAGTTTTATCATTTGGCATGACGCTCGCATCTTTCGCGCAAGGACGTTGACAAAATCTGTACTTAGAAAAGGAAAGAAGCAGTGTACGTACAGGTTCAGGAAAGAAAACCCTCGACCTATGTGGCCATGAGGAGATGTTCCGCTATCTGCAGCAATCTGCCTTACAATAAAAATAATTTCTGTCCACGCTTCGTTGAGATAGCTCTAAACACAACCGCTTCAACCGTATGTTTTTACTTTTTCTAAGTTGTTCAAACCATGCGGCGTTCAAGCCGTTCACCTAAACGACTGAGAATTTCATTGGCAATTGTCCCGGTCTGTTCTGCGATATCACAGGCTGTAATTGACTCTTGCCCGCTTTGCCCGATAATAACCGCAATATCTCCTGCTTTAACATCTGGAATGCTTGATACATCAACCAGTGTCTGATCCATGCACATACGGCCAAGGATTGGCACTTTTTTCCCTTGAATTAGGACATTTCCAGTTTTACACGACAAGGAACGTGGAATCCCGTCGCCATATCCAATTGCGACGACTGCGATTCGTGTATCTTTTTCCGCAGTAAACTGTAATCCATATCCTGCTTTCTCTCCCGAATAAACATTCTTCACCAAAGCAACCCTTGCTTTGAGTGATAACACCGGACGCAATGGAATACTGCATCGTTTTGTTTCCTCATTTGTACTCCATGTGCCATACAAAGCAATGCCCACTCTGGCATAATCTTCTGCGTATTCTGGATAATGAATCAGACCGGCACTGCTGACAATATGCTTTTTCGCACAAGAATATCCTTGTGATTCAATCTGTTGTACTGCTTTGTAAAATGCATTTGCTTGCCTATGCGTATAAGCAATGCTTTCAGAATCATCTTGATCCGCCGCACATAAATGTGTAAATACCCCTTCAATTTTCAGATTTTTGCACTGAAAGATCTGAATTATTTCATCTATTCTGTCACTTCGTTCCCCTAAGCGATGCATACCAGTATCAATTTTCACGTGCACAGATATCTTTTTCCCATAATGATTCAATTCTTTTGCATATGCAAGATCCAATACAGTCTGTGTTAAGTTCCATTGAATCAGCAATGGATAATTTAATTCATGCGTATAGCCTAAGACAAGAATCGTTCCAAAAATTCCATTCTTTCGCAATTCAGCACCTTCCTGTGCTGTTGCCACACAAAATGCATGGATTTTCAAGCGATTCAGCTGACGTGCAATCAAAACTGCACCATGCCCGTAAGCATTTGTCTTTATAGCCGGCATCAGCTCACATCCGTTCGGCAGGCGTTGCTGCAGAACTGCAACATTCTGATTCAACGCTTGACGATCTAACTCAATCCATGCTCTGCCTCGCTGAAATACTTTTTGAACTGGGGGATTCCATAATTTTGCAATTCCTGCAGAAACAAGAATTGAAACGATCACAACTAACAAAAAGAAAATCAAATTTTGATCGACGATAATATTCGAAAGATGAAATGCCTTTGCAACCCCACGCACTGCAATGATTATAATTGGATGAATTAGATACATGATGGTTGCTGTATTGCGCAGGTAACGGCTTGGCTTGCGATTCCACATCAGAATCAACTGAAACAAAAAATACATACAGAAGATCAATGAAATATACATACTGTCATGTCTTTGCCAACCCATGGAATGCAGAAGAAAACCTTCCACCGTCATCAGCAATGTCGATACAATGAACCCAGTTATGCATCCTTTTAAGCTGCATCTATGCTCCGCCTGTCCAATCCATGCACCCATACCCATGAATATTGGTACATAAAATAAACCATTTCGAGTATAGGAAAAGAATTGAAACATTCCATTATAAAAAGCATTTAGAAATGGAACACTTGCCGACAATCCATAATAACTATCGCCAAAAAGTCCAATAACATAAAGAAATAAACTTATTTCTATTACTTTTCGAAAAGATAGTTTTTTCCCCAATACGTAAAGAATACAAGCACCAAGAATAACTGCGGGAAGATACCAAAGGTGATAAAATGTTCCATCAAAAAGAATCAAGCGAACAGCATCACTTGCTTCCATCCCCTGAAACTGTCCTGCATAGAAATTGATAGGCAAATATATTACAATTGCGAACGCATACAAAATCATAATTTTTTTCAAGAAATACAAAAACGGTTTTGCGTCTTTGCTTTTTTGAAATAAGTACTGTGGAAAAAGGAAGAAACCACTCACCATCAAGAAGAAAGGCACAGCTGTCCGCGCAATAATTCTGGTCAGAAAAAAATCTATATTTCCATTGATCAATGCAAACGGCGATATATGAATTGCAATCACAAGCACTGCTGCAATGATTTTACAGGCATCGAGACCGCCATATTGTTTATCTTGTTCCATGGCAATGCCTCCAGACTGTCAAAATATATCCATCGGAATTATTGCCGGAGATGGAATACACTGCGTTCTGCTCAATTGTAAAACTAGTTTCCGTACCAATTTCTGCAGGCAAGAAACAGATTTCTACCACGTTATTTTTATCCTGATATATATAATTCCGGTCGCCATATCTGTACTGCCGAATGAAATCATGATATTCCTCAAGAGAAAGCCCTAATTCTGTCATAATTGCAGCATGCGGTGTTCCTACATAACGAAAATGCCATGGCTCATGCGCTATTTTTGTAATGTTTTCTTTCCCTTGCGAATATCGTTCAACAAAACCATATTCCGGTGCTTTCTCACGAAATACCTGACAGATTCCACTATAAGGAAAATCGGGACGAATAAAATCGATTTCAGGACGTCGGATGCCAAGATCAATTGCCATTCCAGTTTGGTGCTCGCTGCAATCAGGAATTGCAACAAATTTTTCAGTGAAGACAGCGCCGTTATCCTGCAAGGATTGCGAATAAAGTGCTTCCTGTTCTTGTTTGCTGCGCCATCCGCTCACGGCAGCAATTTGTTTCCAACCATCAATTTTTGTCATTAATTCTGTCAGCAAAACACTTGTGTGACGTTCCAGCAGAACATCACTGTCTGTTGTATTCACTGTTGTAAGCATACTTTTTTTTAAACTATACTGAAGTCGATGTGTGTGATTTACTAATATCAGATTTCCTGTATCGATTGCTTCCGTAGAAAGTTTGATTGTCTTCATTCGCCGATTGCCTCTTTAATTATTTTTTCAATAACCTGTTCAAAAGAAAAACCTCGTGCTTTCATCATATTTGGAAACCGACTGTGAGAAGTGAATCCCGGAATGGTATTTACCTCATTGAATACAACTTTGCGATTAGAACAAATAAACATATCCACTCGGGCAAATCCGCGGCAGCCCAACACTTGGTAAATTCTCTCTGCTGTATGCTTCACTTCTTCCGTTTCCTGCTTGGAGATACGTGCAGGAACGTGGATGGATGAGGACTTTAAGGTGTATTTCTCTGTGAAGTCAAAAAAACCTTTTGAAAGTTCAATTTCATCAACTTCGCCAATAGTAAGCTCTTGATTCCCTATGATTGCGCAGCCTACTTCGAAACCATCCATCGCAACTTCAAGAATTACTTGTTGATCATATTGAAAAGCAAGTTTGATTGCTTCATCGAGATCTAAGGGTTTCGACACTTTCGTTATGCCAAAAGAGGAACCTGCATGCACCGGTTTGACAAACAGAGGATAGCCTAGAACATCTGCCTGATTTTTGATGCTGGCCGTTGTATTGGTTTGATCAATCACACAGCCGGCAGGGACCGTTATCCCAGCCGCCTCCACAAGCTTATGCGCTCTTATTTTATCCATGCAAAGTGCTGATGCAAGAGTTCCGCAGCCAATCAATGGAATACCTGCCAACTCGATATATCCCTGAATCGTTCCATCTTCCCCATTTTTTCCATGCAAAATAGGAAATGCTGCGTCAATATGTATTTTTTCATTGCCATGTGAATGAAATACAACGATTTCTGCGCTGCCACGGCTTGGTATCAATGCAGCAGGCAGACAATCCTTTTGATTGCACCATGTATTATCCGCGATCTGCTTTATTTCACCGCGAAAATGATACCAATTTCCTTGCTCGGAAATACCAATCAGAACCAGCTGATATAGATTTTGGTTGATTGCCTGTATCACTGCCGATGCTGACTGAAGTGAAACTCCGTATTCCGGTGAACATCCGCCAAAAATTACTGCAATTGTTAATTTTTTCATTTTAATTATTTTCTCTTTCTATGATTTCTGTTTCTGCGGGAAGCGGATATCCGATTTCACAGCAGTTTATATACAGGCATTGATGATGAACACATGCATCATCTGCCCTTCGAATCATTTTCTGTATCACTTCCGCAGACTCATATATTTTTTCCTTCTTTTTGTAGTAGACTGTCTTACCATTCATAATTTCATATGTATAACCAGTGTCGCGATTGACATACAAGATTCCGATGATTCTATCTGATTGAAACGCAATACAGATTTGAAACGTATCTTCTGTATTATTTTTTACTTTCAAATCCAGCCAGCCCTCTGCCACAGTTGCATCAACACCAATCGGTGCATCACTTGCCAGATCAGGAAAATCTTTTATTTCATGTCCATGCCGTTCAACAATTGACAGCGGTGAGTGAAGAAACATCCAGAATAGCAGATTGCTCATCTGACACATTCCTCCTCCCGGAGCTGTTGTGAGTTTCCCGTCAATTACCGTAAGACCATCCTTATAAGGTATTTCTTTGTTTGCATAACGAACGAGATGCCAAAACGAAAATGTTTCGTTCGGACGGATCAAAATTCCATTCAAAGTATTCGCTGCAAGTTGTAAATTAAATACTTTATTCTCCTGGAATTGCATGTCAAAGCCTGTATCATGGTTATATAATGGGCAATCCGTTTGATACTGGATATACGAAAGATTATGATCCAATTGCACACTCGCGTAATGATTCCCGTCAAAATGCATACCAGTGTAAAAACAGAAACACCGCTGTTTTTTCCGGATTGACAACAGACAAGGAAAAATCTGTGTCACTCTTTTTCTTACCATTTATTCTGCCTCCTGCATTCAAAACAACATAAAAAATCTCGCTTTGTATAAATAGTCTAACAAAGCGAGAAACTTAATATTTTTCAATTATATGAGAAAAAACGCAAGATATTCTTCGAAAATCATACGTTTTTCTGACAATTCAACGGCAGAACAACCGTGAACAAAATTCGCTCATCCGCACTCTCGGCTTTAATTGTGCCATTATGAAGTTCTACAATTTCTTTAGCGATAGCCAAGCCAAGTCCCGAACCACCAGTAGTACTGGAACGTGAACTGTCCAACCGAAAGAACTGTTCAAAAATTCGTTCCAATTTTTCCGCAGATATTGTCCTGCCATGATTTTCAACACGCACGGTAACATATTCTTTGGATGGAAACAGAGCCACTCGAATCATTGTATTTGGATAGCTGTAGTTGACCGCATTCCGAATCAGATTATCGAATACCCGTTCCAGTTTATCTGGATCACATACAATCTGGACATCTGGAGCAAGCTGCAGATCCCATGATAAAGACTTTTCAGACAGAATCGGGTTGAACTCAAATGTCGTCTGCTCCAGCATTCGTGTCAGGTTCACAGTTTCCGGTTCTAGAGTTAAATGTGAAAGATTAAAGCGTGTGATATCAAAAAATTCATTGATTAAATCTTCCAGACGCTCTGCTTTTGTCAATGCGATATCTGTATATTTGCTGCGAAGATTTTCTGATATCTGTGGTTCATCATGAAGCAATGTTAAATAGCCGATGACACTGGTCAATGGTGTTTTTAAATCATGTGCAAGATAGATGACAAGATCATTTTTCCTTTGTTCAGCTTCTTTTGCCGCCATTGCATTTCGCAATGCCTGTTCCCGCACCATATTCAATTCATCCTGCACACCTTTCATATCCTCGGAAAGAACAATTTGATGTGCATCCGGCTGCGCAAGATGTTCTGCCGCTTCAATCACTTCATCCAGATATCCAATTGGCTTTTGAAAAAAACGATACGTTATAATGCTCCAGCCAATCAGAATCACAGCAACGAGCCAAAATAAAGATGTCTCCTGAATCAGTTTCAAAAACTGATACAGAGGATCATACGCCTGCCAAGTAAACATCTCACAAAACTGAATGGCAAAGAAGAACAGCAGCAGCAATATTGCAATAAATCCTGCTAATGTCAAAAAATACTGAAGCGTAATTTGCCTTGACAGACTACTGCGCCGTGTTCTTTTTCCAAAAAGACGCTTATCTATGTTAGTCAATTGTATAACCCACCCCCCATACTGTCTTCACAAACTTTGGCTTGCGGCTTGGTTCCTGCATTTTTTCGCGAAGCCTTGCAATATGTGCCATGACTGTATTATTGCTGTCCAAGTACTTCTCACCCCAAACGGCTTCAAATAATTCTTCGGAAGATACAACTGTCCCATGCCGTTCGCAAAGATACCACAAAATGTTAAACTCAATAGGAGTTAACGACAATTCTTCCCCGTACAGCAGACATTTATGACTTTCTAAGCATACACATAAACCTGCATTATCGTA
>Ga0183095_11196_pt1 | contig 26476 bp, 18 predicted proteins | sample BioMet4_FD_130346 | JGI IMG/M metagenome (GOLD analysis project Ga0183095, IMG submission 130346) | Microbial communities from bioreactor (seeded with sewage sludge) at LBNL, California, USA - Biofuel metagenome 4 (v2) (version 3) | ecosystem: Engineered > Bioreactor > Anaerobic > Unclassified ...
TTGCAAATATACAAAAAACTTTGTATCTCTTTGCCTCAATCGTGCAAAAAACTCTTTGGCGAACATCTTTTTAATAGAAACCAAATCTTTTTCAACCTAAAATAGCTATCTTTGCATGATTAAGTTTGTGCAAAATGAAGACAAGATCAAAGATCATTATAGCCCTTTTGTTCATGCCAATATTAGGAGCATTTGGACAAACAACATATCCAACGATCTCTCCTACTGCAACCTACACGGATGCAGGAGGTAATGAACAGACGGAAAGCAATATCTCTGAGTCTGCCCCGCTCACTGTTACCTTTTCAGCGAATACCGAGAATGCTGGGGGATGGACAGCTCATTATGAGTGGCATTTCTATAAGGAAGGACAACGTGATAAACCATATCTACTTCGTTACGAGGAACAGACAACCTACACTTTTTCTGAGGCGGGAGCCCATCTTATTGAGCTTTGGGCAACATTCACACAGGGTACTGACAGCGCAATATATACCAACGAATATTGGACAAGTGAGGGTCAGCCCATCAGCGTTTCCATATCGGAGAGTAAACTAGAAATGCCAAATGCCTTTTCGCCCAACGGTGACGGAATCAATGACATCTATCGAGCCAAAGAAGGCTATCGAAGCCTTATAGAATTCAAAGCCACAATCTTCAATAGATGGGGTCAAAAACTCTATAGCTGGACCGATCCCGCAGACGGATGGGACGGCAAATTCAATGGTAAGAATGTAGCAGATGGTGTCTATTTTGTATTAGTTCAAGCCAAGGGAGCGGATGGACGAAAGTTTAATATTAAGAGAGACGTAAACCTTCTACGTGGATTTACGGAAGGACAAACAAGTCCCAGTCTCCCATAACTTGTGAGAAGGAGTGATTTTCATTATGATGAACCATGTTAAAGACTGGTCACTCCCTCAAAGAAAAAAGGTTAAAGAAAAGCTTCTTCGATGACAAGGGGCTATTTATTTTTTATTTATGCAAGATAACAAATTCAATAACGGTTGGATAGATGTTTCTGGAGCGCGGGTGCACAACCTAAAGAATGTAGACGTTCGGATACCGCGCAATTCACTCACCGTTATCACAGGACTCTCCGGTTCAGGCAAATCGTCATTGGCTTTCGACACTATTTTTGCTGAAGGACAACGTCGATATATCGAAACTTTCTCTGCTTACGCACGCAATTTCTTGGGTAACATGGACAGGCCGGATGTGGACAAGATCACCGGACTAAGCCCCGTCATCAGCATAGAACAGAAAACTACCAACAAAAATCCTCGCTCGACTGTAGGTACTACCACTGAGATTTACGACTACATGCGTCTGCTCTATGCCCGCGCAGGCACTGCATATAGCTACATGAGCGGTGAGAAGATGGTGAAATACACCGAGGAACAAGTCCTTGACATGATTCTAACCGACTATGCCGGCCTTGGAATCTATATTCTTTCTCCAGTTGTTCGTCAGCGCAAAGGTCATTATCGTGAACTCTTCGAAAGTATGAGGCGTAAGGGATATCTTTACATGCGGGTGGACGGAGAGGTCAAAGAAATTGTGCGTGGCATGAAGGTGGACCGCTATAAGAACCACAATATCGAGGTTGTAGTGGATAAACTGAAAGTGCAGGGTAAAGATGATGAGCGTCTGAAACACAGTGTACAAACGGCGATGAAGCTTGGCGATGGCGTACTCATGATCATGGACCGAGATTCGGGGGCTGTGCGCAACTTCTCCAAACGGTTCATGGACCCCGTCACTGGATTATCCTATGGTGAACCAGCACCAAATATTTTTTCGTTCAACTCACCCGAGGGCGCCTGCCCGCATTGCAAGGGACTAGGATTTGTGAATGAGATTGATATGAAGAAAGTGATACCAGATCAAAATCTGAGCATTCACGACGGAGCTATTGTACCCCTTGGCAAATATAAGAATCAGATGATTTTCTGGCAGATTGATGCCATCTTGAAAGAGTTTGATTGCACGCTTCAAACCCCCTTCAAAGACATTCCTCAGGACTGCGTCGACGAGATTATGAACGGATCCCTAGACAACATTCGCATAGACAAGGACGTGGTTCGTACATCGAGCGACTACTTCGTAGCTTTCGATGGTGTTGTCAAATACCTCCAAACAGTCATGGAGACCGATGATTCCAAAGCCAGTCAGAGGTGGGCAGAACAGTTTTTAGCTGAAGTTGAATGCCCTGAATGCCATGGCCAAAGACTTAAGCGCGAGTCATTGTCCTATAAATTATGGGGCAAGAATATTGCCGAGATATCTGCAATGGATATGATTGACTTGAAAGACTGGCTTCAACATTTAGAAGAACATCTTGAGACACAACAGAAACAGATAGCGCACGAGATTATCAAGGAGTTGAAGACGCGTGTCAATTTCCTTCTGGAAGTCGGTCTTGACTACCTGGCATTGGATCGCCAGTCTGCGACATTGTCGGGTGGAGAGAGTCAGCGTATCCGTCTCGCTACTCAGATTGGATCTCAGCTTGTAAACGTATTATACATTCTTGATGAGCCCAGTATTGGTTTGCATCAACGCGACAATCAGCGCCTTATCAGTTCCTTGAAAGAACTTAGAGACCTTGGCAATACAGTCATTGTAGTGGAACATGACGAGGATATGATGCGCGCTGCCGACTGGATCATAGACATCGGACCGCAAGCTGGAAGAAAAGGTGGCGAGGTAGTATTCCAAGGCACTCCAGAAGAAATGCTAAAGACCCATACCATCACAGCGCAATATCTCAATGGTGAACGTAAGATTGAGATTTCAAAAAAACGTAGGGAAGGCAATGGAAAGCACATTCTTGTTAGTGGCGCACATGGAAACAACCTGAAAAATGTCAATGTCGATTTCCCCTTAGGCAAGTTAATCGTTGTGACGGGTGTGTCAGGATCCGGAAAGTCCACATTGGTCAACGAAACACTGCAGCCCATTCTCTCCCACCATTTCTATAGATCCTTGAAAAAACCAATGCCTTATGATAAAATTGAAGGTATTGACAACATAGACAAAGTGGTGGATGTGGACCAAAGTCCAATTGGACGCACCCCACGTTCCAATCCTGCTACTTACACAGGCGTGTTTTCCGACATCCGCGCCCTTTATGTAAACTTGCCAGAGGCAAAGATTCGCGGTTACAAACCTGGAAGATTCTCATTCAACGTGAAGGGTGGACGCTGCGAAACATGTGGCGGAAACGGCTATAAGACGATTGAGATGAACTTCCTTCCCAACGTCATGGTGCCATGCGAAGTGTGCCACGGCAAGCGCTACAATCGTGAGACATTGGAAGTGCGCTTCAAGGGAAAGTCTATAGCTGACGTGCTCGACATGACCATCAACCAAGCCGTGGAGTTTTTCGAAAACGTACCAACCATTCTGCCAAGAATCAAGACACTTCAAGAGGTTGGACTTGGCTATATCAAGTTGGGACAAAGTTCCACAACTTTATCTGGAGGTGAAAGCCAGCGTGTGAAGCTGGCCACGGAACTTGCCAAGCGCGATACAGGTAAGACATTATACATCCTTGATGAACCCACGACCGGTTTGCATTTCGAAGACATCCGCATACTCATGCAGGTGCTCAATAGACTTGTGGACCGAGGTAATACAGTAATCATCATCGAGCACAACCTAGACGTCATACGCCAGGCTGATTGGCTCATCGATATGGGACCAAACGGTGGACGTGGAGGTGGAGAATTGCTTTCTACCGGTACACCTGAGCAAGTGACAAAGAGCAAGAAAGGCTTCACACCGAAATATTTGTAATCAGTCACAAGCAGCCTGTAGTATAAGCTCTCTTGCTTAACCCGTCTCACCCGATAAACGATTACGATTAAGCATCAATCATGTCTTCTCTCCGAAGAATTTTCCTTGTTTTGCGATTGATATCTTTTGGCGGTGTGATTCGATATGAATCGCGACGCGTTTAGATAGTTATCGCAGTGCCATTCGGCATCAATCGCGAGCCCGTTTGGCATCAATGGGAAAAGGTTGGAAAACTTACTTGGATTTGTTCGTTAGCCATCAAGCAATCAATGAAAGTTACTCTCTGAAAAAATACTCATTTCTTTGAATTATGCTAAAGGGTCTACTAGTTTATATATAAACCTTATAGCACTTATTATATGATCATTCTAGAAAATTCGAAAATCCTTTATCTACCCATTCTTGGTTAACACCAAGACCGGAATTTGTTTGTTATTACTTGTAAGTTTTCTTAAATATACCACGAAAGATTTTAATCTCATAATGTTAGTAACAGGATATTATTTCGAAAATTATGTGTCAATTTAAAAGAAATCAAGCCATTATTCTTTCATTTCGCAGCAAAATATCATTTTTTACAAAGAAATTCATGGTAATTATGAATTTAATACTTACCTTTGCCGCGTATAATATTTAGTAGTGTTATGAAACATCAGTTGAGAAGTTCCGTATGTACGGAAGGCCGCCGTATGGCAGGCGCCCGAGCACTGTGGGTAGCAGCGGGCATGAAACGAGAACAAATAGGAAAGCCCATCATTGCTGTGGTCAACTCGTTTACACAGTTTGTTCCTGGGCATACACACCTTCACGAAATAGGTCAGATAGTAAAGCAAGAGATAGAGAAAATGGGTTGCTATGCAGCCGAGTTCAACACGATTGCAATTGATGATGGTATTGCAATGGGACACGACGGAATGCTTTACTCTCTTCCTTCCCGAGATATCATTGCCGACAGTGTAGAATATATGGTAAATGCCCATAAGGCTGATGCCATGATTTGCATTTCCAATTGTGACAAGGTTACGCCAGGAATGTTGATGGCTTCCATGCGGCTCAATATCCCAACCATTTTTTGCTCCGGTGGACCAATGGAAGCTGGGCGCTATCGTGGCGAAAATGCTGATCTTATCACTGCTATGGTGAAAGGTGCTGATGACGAAGTGAGCGACGAAGAACTGCAACAGATTGAACTATCCGCATGTCCAGGTTGTGGTAGTTGTTCTGGTATGTTCACCGCCAACTCCATGAACTCTCTCACCGAGGCCATAGGACTGTCTTTACCCGGCAACGGAACTATACTCGCCACACATGTAAACCGCATCGAGTTGTTCCGTCAGGCAGCACGACAGATCGTAAAGAATGCTCTCGCATACTACGAAGATGGTGACGAAAGTGTATTACCTAGAAGTATAGCAACACGCGACGCTTTCCTTAACGCTATGGCACTGGACATTGCTATGGGTGGAAGCACCAACACCGTGCTACACCTTTTGGCCGTGGCACAAGAAGGAGAGGTGGACTTCAATATGTCGGACATTGATCGTTTGAGTCGCAAAGTACCATGTCTTTGCAAGTTGGCGCCTAACACACAAAAGTATTCTGTTCAGGAATGCAACCGTGCCGGTGGCATCCTTGGTATACTTCAAGAACTTTACAAGGGTGGACTTATCAACGGAAACGTGAAACGAGTTGATGGCATGACACTTGAAAAGGCCATGGATGAATACGATATCACTGGCCAAAACATATCTGCTGAAGCTGACAGAATATATCATAGTGCACCCGGTAACAAATTTTCAACGACAATGGGCAGTCAAAACTCCCAGTGGAAATCACTTGATACTGATCGCGAAAACGGCTGCATCAGAGACATGGAGCATGCCTATACCAAGGACGGTGGACTTGCTGTGCTCTTCGGAAACATTGCCCAAGATGGCTGTGTAGTGAAAACAGCAGGCGTAGACGAGAGCCTATGGCATTTTGCTGGGCCAGCCGTGGTGTTCGATTCTCAGGATGATGCCTGTGATGGTATACTCTCCGGACGCGTCAAAAGCGGTGATTGCGTAGTGATAACCCATGAAGGCCCTAAGGGCGGACCTGGCATGCAAGAGATGCTCTACCCCACTTCCTATATCAAAAGCAAGCACTTAGGTAAAGAATGTGCACTCATCACCGATGGACGTTTCTCTGGTGGAACGAGCGGATTAAGCATCGGACATATTTCTCCAGAGGCGGCTTCGGGTGGCAATATCGGGAAAATCAAGGATGGAGACATCATCGAGATAGACATCCCCCAACGCAGTATCAACGTGAAACTTACTGATGAAGAACTAACAGAACGTCCACAACAACCACTAAAGCGAAATCGCACAATCAGCAAAGCTTTAAGGGCTTATGCTCAAAGTGTTAGTTCCGCTGACAAGGGAGGTGTACGTATAATAGATTAACAGCTGTCCAACAATCATAAAACAGAAGTAGTATGGATAACGAAAAGGATAACAAGACACAGCAAACAACCATAGAGCCCATGGACAAGCAGACTCCCTGGGCTGGTGTACACATAGGTGAGGAGTGCTCGGGAGCCGAGATACTGATGCGCGCATTGTATCAGGAGGGTACGAAGACAATCTTTGGCTATCCCGGTGGAAATATCATGCCTGTGTATGATGCACTCTATACTTATACCAGAAAGCCCACGCCATGGTTCGATCATGTCTTGGTGCGTCATGAGCAAGGTGCAGCGCATGCTGCCGAAGGATATGCTCGTGTGACTGGAGAAGTAGGTGTGGTCATCGTGACCTCTGGTCCCGGTGTGACAAACACAATGACTGGCGTGGCTGATGCCATGATGGATTCCATTCCAATAGTGATCATCGCCGGACAAGTTGGCGTTGGAGCATTGGGTTCCGATGCATTTCAGGAGGTGGACTTGGTCAACATGGCTCAACCAATCGCCAAGTGGAGCTACCAGATCAGACGACCAGAGGATGTGGCGTGGGCAGTGAGCCATGCATTCTACATTGCTCGCAGTGGCCGTCCTGGACCTGTAGTGCTTGATTTTCCAAAGAACGCTCAGATACACAAGGCTAAATGGTTGCCCGGCAAAGCCGATAAGGTGAAGTCGTATATACCCTATCCTAAAATAGACTCAAAAGCCATTCAAGAGGCCGCCGAGCTAATTAACAATGCAAAGAAGCCCTTTGCTCTCGTGGGACATGGGGTTGAAATAGGTGATGCTCAGGAAGAATTGAAACAATTGTTAGAGAAAGCTGACATTCCCGCTGGACTTACCATGCTTGGACTTTCGGTTCTATCAACAGACTATCCCCTTAATAAGGGAATGTTAGGCATGCATGGCCGCTATGGAACCAACCTAAAACAGCAAGAGTGTGATGTACTTATCGCCATAGGTATGCGCTTCTCAGATCGTGTGACAGGTTGTCTCGATCGTTACGCCAAACAAGCAAAGATCATTCATATGGACATAGATCCATCGGAGATAGATAAGATTGTAAAGACAGACGTGGCTGTGATAGGTGACTGCAAGGAAAGCCTCTCTATGCTCACAAAGCTTCTCAACAAAGCCGAACATAAGGATTGGATAGCCTCTTTTGAACCCCTTTATGAGGTTGAAAAACGTGAAGTCATCGAACCAGCTATTCATCCAGAAAGTGGTCCACTGCTCATGGGCGAGGTAGTCAATGCCGTAGCAGAGGCCGCACCTAGCGATACGGTGATGGTGAACGATGTAGGATTGAATCAGATGTTCTCAAGTCGTTATTTCAAGTTTGGCCATAAGCGTAGCGTTGTAAGCAGTGGCGGCCTTGGAACTATGGGGTTCGGTCTTCCCGCTGCCATTGGAGCAACGTTCGGAACAGACCGTAAAGTATGCCTCTTCACGGGAGACGGCGGCTTCCAAATGTGCATAGAAGAGCTAGGTACAATCATGGAGCAACAAGCACCAGTAAAGATTATCCTGCTCAACAACAACTATCTTGGTAACGTGAGACAATGGCAGGATCTGATGTATGACTATCATCATTCATTCACGCATATGCTCAACCCAAGCTACGACAGCATAGCCAAAGGCTATAGAATAGCCTACGATATTGTGTTGAATCGTAAGGAATTAGCAGAGAAAGTGGCTAGGATGATTGCTACAGATGGCCCATACATCTTGGAATGTGCCGTGAAGGAAGAGGAAAACGTTGAGCCAATGGTTACTCCAGGTAGTAGCGTTGACGAAATGAAATTGCATTTGAATATTTAAGGCATGGAACAGAAATTTTATACGCTATTAGTTTATAGTGAGAATGTAGCCGGTGTTCTAACTCAGGTTACTGCCGTTTTTACGCGGCTGCAAGTTAATATTGAGAGCCTCAATGTCTCTGCTTCGAGCATTGAAGGCATCCACAAATATACAATTACATGTTGGAGCGATGCCAATCAGATAGGAAGGATCACCAAGCAACTAGAGAAGAAAATCGATGTGATAAAGGCTAACTACTACATAGACGAAGAATTATTCATCCATGAGGTAGCCCTATACAAGATTTCTACTCCTGTTCTCTTGGACAATCCAGAAGTTTCACGTACCATTCGCAAGCATGATGCTCGTATGATGGAGGTAAACCCCACATACTCCACCGTGCTTCTGGCTGGACTTACCGAAGACATTGCCGACTTGTATCATATACTAGATGGCTTCAAATGCCTTTTGCAGTTCACCCGTTCCGGTCAGATAGCAGTGACACGAAGTTTTGATGAACCTGTGTCTGAATTCTTGAAGGCTCAGGAGAATAGTTGATCTAACAAGATAAGGACTATGCCTGAAAATCAGGAAGCTTTGCTGCCCAAGATTGGCAGCTATAACTTCATGGCCGAACCATTTCACTGTGACTTCAACGACAGACTGTTTATCGGACATCTCGGCAATGCCATGCTCAACGCTGCAGACTTTCACAGCAATGAGAGAGGATATGGCATGCATTATCTTAATACCATTCACCGAACATGGGTGCTGTCGCGTCTAGCTATTGAAATGACTGAGACGCCAAAGGCATATGAAGAGTATTCTATCCAAACATGGGTAGATGCCGTAATGAGATTCTTCACAAGCCGCAACTTCGCAGTGACAAGCAAAGACAGCAATCATGTTTATGGTTATGGCCGTAGCATCTGGGCGATGATTGATACTGAGTCTCGTCAACCCGTTAATCTATTCGATGTGCGGGGCGGTATCATCAAAAGTTATCTTGAGACTGAAAAGAGAAACCCCATTGACAAGCTTGGTCGCGTAAAGTTAAACGATAATTCCCCACTCGTCCGCAGCATAGACACCTTCTATAATGATGTAGATTTAAATGGCCATGTGAACTCAGTGAAGTATATTGAGCATGTGCTCGACCTTTTTGACATCGACTATTATAGAACCCACGCTTTGCGACGATTCGAGATTGCCTATGTTGCAGAAAGTCATGCAGGTGACCGTCTTAACTTTTATGTTGAAGAAATATCACTGAATGAATATGGTATCAAAATAACGAAAGGAACAGACGAAGAGACAGAAGTTGTAAGAAGTTTAGCCGAATTCGTTGAAATTTGATAGATTTCTTTGTCGTTTTGTTTAGTTTTGTTACCTTTGCAGCTGAATAAAGGAACATTAGGGTTCTGGTTAATTAGAAAAAAACACTTTAGTTATTAAATAAAAATATTATGGCAGAGATGAATTTTGGTGGCACTACCGAAACTGTAGTCACTAACAAGGAGTTTACTTTAGAGAAAGCAAGAGAAGTTTTGAAGAACGAGACCATAGCAGTGATTGGTTATGGCATTCAGGGACCTGGTCAGGCTTGTAACCTTCGGGATAACGGCTTCAATGTAATTGTTGGTCAGCGCGAAGGCAAAACTTACCAAAAAGCTGTAGAAGACGGTTGGGTTCCTGGCAAGACTTTGTTCCCCATTGAGGAAGCAGTTAAGCGCGGAAGCATCGTATGCATGCTGTTGTCTGACGCTGGTCAGATCGCAGTTTGGCCTACAATCAAGCCTCTACTCACTGCTGGTAAGACACTCTACTACTCTCACGGCTTTGCTATTAATTGGCAAGATCGCACAGGTGTAGTTCCTCCTAAAGATATAGACGTTATCTTGGTAGCCCCTAAGGGTTCTGGCACTTCTCTCCGCACAATGTTCCTTGAAGGACGTGGACTCAACTGTTCTTATGCCGTTTATCAGGATGCTACAGGAAAGGCTCAAGAGAAGACGATTGCCTTTGGTATCGGTATTGGTGCCGGCTATATGTTTAAGACCACATTCAACAAGGAGGCTACTTCAGATTTGACCGGTGAGCGTGGATCGTTGATGGGCGCCATCGAAGGTCTTCTCGAAGCTCAATATGACACACTGCGTGAGCACGGACATTCACCATCAGAGGCTTTCAACGAGACAGTGGAAGAGTTGACTCAAAGCCTAGGTCCGTTGTTTGCAGAAAAGGGAATGGACTGGATGTATGCAAACTGCTCTACAACAGCACAACGTGGTGCTCTTGACTGGCGTCCACGTTTCAAGGCTGCCATCAAGCCGGTAATGGAATGGCTCTATCTGAGCGTTGAAAACGGCACAGAGGCACAGATTTCTATCGATAAGAACTCTCAGGAAGACTACCGCGAGAAGCTCAACCAAGAGCTGAAAGAGATGCGTGAAATGGAGATGTGGCGTGCAGCCGAGACTGTAAGACAACTCCGTCCTGAGAACAACTAAGATTTAAGATCTTACAATAAATATTAAAGCCTTGAACTCTTATGAGTTTAAGGCTTTTTCATTGGATCGAAATGAAAGAGCCATCAACATGGATCTTTTCCTCATTGACCAAAAATTCAAGGGCATCGTCCAATATTTTGTGTGGAAGATTCAGGGCATGCAACTCCGTAATGGCATGCTGTTTATGGTTAATAAGAAGAGACAAGATTCTATCGCAAGCGTTAGAAACAGATTGCTTGGAGGCCTGTTGACCATTGTGCGAGATACACACGTCACATATTCCACAGTCTTTCGAATTTTCATCTCCGAAGTATCGGAGCAATTGTCGGCTGCGACATACAGTATCGTTAGTGGCATATCCAATTATTGATTCAATGCGAAGACTGAATTGTTCCTTACGTTCCTCATAAACGTTTCGGGGTATCACTACATCCTCTGCATCCACACGATCACGCATATAGGTAATAAATGGTGTCTTTCGCTGAGGGATAAAATGTATGATTTGCTTATGACTTAATGTCTTTAGAACTTGGTAAGACTGTTCACGGGTGAGTCCTGACTCCAGCGCAATGAGTGCCTCATCAACGAATCCATAATCACTAAAAAGTCCACCATAGTTTCTAAGCACGGCAGTAATTACCGATTCCTCTGTTGGGGTCAGTTCATAGAGTCGATAAAGTTCATTCCTCCCAACGAGAAAAAGAATCCTCGCACCAGCATCAGGATCCACCTCATAGACTAAGTAACCCGCGTTTTGAAGAAGCTTCAACGCAGCGTTGACCATGATAGGAAAGTACTTATAATTGAGACAAAACTTGTCTATCTCAAAAGAGAACGTATGTCCGGCTCCTGTTCCCAAAGCGATTTGATGGTAGTAGGCCAGATGCTCATAGACATCTTTCACATAGTTTTTCTCAGGAAAGTTGTCCGCTATTCGCTTGTGTAACTTGCGCTGATCACTTCCATTCCATAGCAACACGGCATAGGACTTCTGTCCGTCACGCCCCGCACGCCCTGCTTCCTGGAAGTAAGCCTCCATGGAATCTGGGGTATCAATATGAATGACTAAACGCACGTCGGGCTTGTCGATGCCCATACCAAAAGCATTGGTAGCTACAATAATGCGCTTTTGATTTGTTTGCCATGCCTTTTGTCGCTCGTCTTTTACTGATGGCTCAAGACCGGCATGAAAAAAAGTGGAGGATAAGCCATGACTCTCAAGATCATTGGAGATTTCCTTACAACGACGCCTACTGCGCACATAAACAATGGCACTGCCAGGAACACTGCTAAGAATATGGCGAAGTTCTGTACTCTTGTCAGTTGATTCTCTTACTACATACGCCAGATTCTTACGCTCAAAGCTCATTCGGAAGACATTCTTAGTCTTGAATGCTAATTGAACCTGAATGTCATCGATAACCGGAGGAGTAGCTGTGGCAGTGAGTGCAAGTACAGGAGCATCGGGCACCAATTTGCGAATGTCTGCTATCTTGAGGTAAGCGGGGCGAAAATCATAACCCCATTGGCTGATACAATGAGCTTCATCGACTGTAATGAAACTCACTTTGATGTGTTTAAGTTTGGCTTGAAAGAGTCCCGAAGAAAGCCGTTCGGGTGAAACATAAAGCAACTTGACAGGTCCTAGTGCGCAATTATCCAAGTTTTTGATAATTTCAGCGCGCGACATTCCAGAATATACTGCAGTTGCAATGATACCTCGCTCACGTAAATGATGCACTTGATCTTTCATCAACGCAATAAGCGGCGTAATGACTATACAAACGCCATCTTGCACCAAGGCAGGCACTTGAAATGTAATTGACTTACCCCCACCGGTAGGCATTAGCCCAAGTGTGTCTCTACCAACACCAATGCTTTCTATGATTTCACGCTGAATACCGCGGAAATCATCGTATCCCCAGTATTCCTGGAGTATTTGCTGATACCGGTCTGGCATAGCCATGGCAAACTTATTTCTTTGGGATGTCCTCTTCAGCGGGCCTTATGTCCTCGATCTGCAATTGGACTTGATTACGCTTAAATACATTGTCTTCTATCGTATAGGCAATGTCAAAGGCACGCTTAGACTTGATATAACGAGCAGATGCACTTTGCCCAAAAGCAATTCCATTAACAACAGTGCCGGAAATTGAGTCTACCAATTCAAGCTTTATGTGCTCCTGAGAGCGACCCACAACCTTGCTCGTCCCATAATCATAGACACCCTTTGTGCAGAATATGGGCTTGGTGTTGCCCAGTCCAAACGGAGAGAAACGCTTGAGGTCGTTGTGTAGCTTCTTGGTAATATCCTTGAAGTCTATCTCTGCATCAATATCAAGAGAAGCTTCTGTCTGTTCAGGCAGTATGTGCTCTTCCACATAGTGTTGGAAACGATTGCGAAACTCTTGTACGTCTGCCCAGCGCAATGTCAATCCTGCAGCGTATGTATGTCCACCAAAATTGAGTAACAGGTCCCGGCAACTCTTGATAGCCGAGTAGATATCAAAGCCCATGACAGAACGTGCAGAACCTGTTGCGAGATCGCCGTCACGAGTGAGCACTACTGTGGGACGAAAATAAATCTCAGTAAGACGAGAGGCTACGATACCAATCACACCTTTCTTCCAATGCTCGTCATAAAGTACTATGCTTGAAAAATGCTTTTGACTTGCAAGTTTCGAGACGATGACATTGGCTTCCTCCGTCATCTGCTTATCAATATCCTTACGTTGTTCGTTGTACTTATCAATGAGCTTTGCCTCCTCTAAAGCCTCTTGAAAGTCCTTACCAACCAACAAGTCAACACTCTCCTTGCCATTTTCCATGCGCCCAGAGGCGTTTATGCGAGGCCCTATCTTGAAGATGATGTCACTCATAGATAGTTCACGTCCATTGAGACCGCAAATATCTATGATAGCCTTCAGCCCAACACTTGGATTCTGATTGAGTTGTTTGAGTCCATGGAAAGCTAGGATGCGGTTTTCATCCACGACAGGAACTATGTCTGCAGCAATACTAACTGCACAAAAGTCAAGCATTGGGATAAGCTGTGAGAAAGGGATGGCATTATTCTTCGCAAATGCTTGCATAAACTTGAAGCCTACCCCACATCCACAAAGATGCTTGAAAGGATAAGAATCATCCGGCCTTTTAGGATTAAGAATTGCCACAGCCGGTGGCATTTCTTCATCAGGGACGTGATGATCACAGATGATAAAATCTATGCCAATACTTTGAGCAAATGTGATTTCGTCTTTGGCCTTAATACCACAGTCAAGGATAATAATAAGCTTGACCCCCGTTTGCTGTGCATATTCCAATCCTTTCATGCTCACCCCATAGCCTTCTTCATAGCGGTTGGGGATATAATAATCTATATTGGAATAAAACTGCTGCAAAAACTTATACACCAAGGCAACGGCAGTGCAACCATCAACATCGTAGTCGCCATAAACAAGTATACGCTCCTTTCGACCCATAGCATCGTTCAACCGATCAACGGCTACGTCCATGTCTTTCATCAAAAAAGGATTGATGAGGTCGCCAAGCTGAGGTCGAAAATATCTTTTGGCAGCACTCTCTGTTGTTATGCCACGCTTAATAAGCAATTGTGACAACACTAGATTCATATTGAGCTTCTCGCCTAATTCCTTTGCCTGTTGGTTTTCGTTATCTGTCGGTGGATCATATTTCCATTTAAAATGCATTTTATAGTCTTTTTATTCTGCTTCAAAGTTACTAATTATATATGACAAAGATAATTTAAGATAGTTAAAAGTTAAAAAGAATAACCAGCCATCAGTGCACCCTATCAACAATTATTTTCTTTGTTTTATGTTGGTTGTATTAGCCTTACTACATTCGATCAACTACAGAACTAGACTAAGCTGTATAAAAACTTTAAATATAACGACCTTGATGACTCTCAATTCATGTAGTTAGGCTGAAGTCCTGGAGGGCCTAATATTTATAGATTTAGTTGAATAATTCTGGGAAAACATCTATGAAAAAGACATAATATAACCGTTTTATAATATGTTCAGTCCACCAGACTAAATATTAATGCACATTATGCATCTTACGATTGATGCCAAATGGCACTGCGAAAGGGCCTTAAACGCAACACGATTAAGCACTAACGGCACTGCGATTAGATACTAAACGCAACGCCATTAGTATCGAATCGCAGTGCCAAAGGATAGTTATCGTAAGGTCGATAATAAGCTTATTTAAAGCAATAAATAGTTATCAGGAAAGAGAAAAGCTACAAGCATCAAGCTTATAGCTAAACAGTGGGGTTATGAAAAGCAAAACTTACTTTCCTGTAAGTTAATTCTTTAACTTGAAAGAGTTCTCAATGGTTGTAAGTTCCTCGGTGAAAAGAGGGTCTACTTGCAAGCGTTTCGTCACTTGAGCACAACTATGAATCACAGTGGAATGGTCGCGATTGCCTACTAATTTGCCAATACGACTAGCTGGCATCTTGGTATATTTCTGTGCAAGGTACATCGAAACCTGACGCGCCTGTACATAATCCTGCTTACGGCTTCGCGAGTTTACTTGTGCCGTAGTAACATTGAAATGCCCACAAACCTTATCCATAATATCATCAACAGTAAGGGGTTCGTCGTCAACCTTAACCGCACGCTTAATGACTCTCTCGGCTAATCGCATATCGATATCACAGTTGTAAACGATAGAATAAGCCATGAGTGAATTGATAACACCCTGCAAATCGCGCACACTTCCACTTGCCGTCTCTGCTATAAACTTCACAACGTCAAGAGGTATCTTGAGTCCATCACGACGGATCTTATTATCAAGAATATCAACACACAGTTGGGTGTTCGGCTTTTCAAGCTCTGCAATAAGTCCGCAAGAGAAGCGAGTGAGCAATCGATCGGGCATTCCCTTCAAATCTACGGGAGGCCTATCGGATGCGAGAATAATACGCTTGCCATTTCGGAAAAGATGATTGAAGATGTGGAAGAAGGTTTCCTGAGTCTTCGTTGCTGTCACCCACTCCTGGATATCGTCCACGATAAGCATATCTATTGTCTGATAGAAAGCGATGAAGTCGTTGACTGCATTATTCACAACAGCATTGGTGTACTGCACTTGGAACAAGCGGGCCGATATGTAAAGCACGCGCTTTTGAGGATAAAGCTGTTTAGCTCGGACACCAATAGCGTTAATAAGATGTGTCTTACCACAACCAGAGGGGCCAAAAATGAACATAGGGTTGAACTGCATCGTATTAGGATGCTCAGCAATAGAGATACCAACAGATCGCGGTAACTTATTACTGTCTCCCTCTATGTAATTTACAAATGTAAGATGGAGGTTGAGTTGTGGATCTAACTGCTGTGGCTGAGCTGCATCAAGTATCGTAGGACTTTGATTGGCCTTGGTACGAGGTTGCTGTTGAACAACGCTATCAGTAGATTCAGCCTCTATATCTTGTGAGATGTTATGTTCCTTGTCGGTTACAACACGATACGAGAGTCCAACACCTGCACCGAAACATTTGGCTAGTGATTTTCCAAGTAGGTCAACAAAGTTCTCCTCCAAGTACTCATAGACAAAAGGGCTGGGTACTTGAACAAGAATCATCTTGCGAGCTTCATCAAACTGCTCGAAAACGATTGGCTTGAACCATGTTTTATATATTTGCTCGGAAACGTTATTGCGGATGAGCGCAAGCGCGTTGTCCCAACGAGCATTAGGACCTACATTCATTAGCAACGGAAGTTTAGACTATATATCAATAGACTGTTCTTAGTCGTATATTGCAATTGCAAATTTACCAAAGATTTCGTATTAATCCAAATCGACCGGCAGATAATATTTTTTTTGTTCTGAATCTAACTTGCTCAAATATCGGTCTTTAGACTACATTCTTCTAAAAGGTTGGAATATTATCACTTGCATCTTATTAAGTCCCTGATTACAAGAAAGTTATATAACCATACCATAATCTAGCCACATATGTGAAACATCTTTGTAACACCCTCTATTTGCAACAAAAAGAAACGACTTCAGAACTTATCGGAAGTCGTGAAACATGTATGCAGGTATTTAGACCATTTTTAAATTACCGATCTTTTCTTCCAAATATAGAGAAGTGCACATAACGTTTTGGATGTGCCTTCAAATTGGTTAGAAGGGAATCTGCTGACTGCATGGTGGCATTGAGATTGTTGTATAGCGAACCATCGTTTATAAGCAACCCAAGAGAGCCATTCTTACTATTAAGCTGATCTGTGACACTTTGCACATTTGCTAAAGTATGGTCAACTTTCGACATTGTACCTGCAATATCAACTGCTGCAAGGTTTGCTGTCAGTGTATTAGTGTTGTCAAGGGTAACATTTGCCTTATCAATGGCAGTGCCAGCTTTGGTCACCAAAGATGGAACCTGTGTGTTGAGACTGGCCATTAGCACGTTAAGCTTTGCCGTTGTTACTGTCAGATCTTGCGAGATAGTCTCCACATTGTGTAGAGAGTTTGCAATAGCCGGATCCGCCAGAAGTTGATTTACACTTGTAAGAATGCTATCAAGCTTAGGCATCATCTGCTGAATTGTGGGCATGAGCTGGTTAACAGAACCCATCAATCCTGCATTAGTGCCACCTATTAGCGTATCTCCAGGTGTCATATAATTATTGGACCCATGAGCGAAGATTAAGTTCACTTTCACATTTCCCATAAGATCGCTTTGAATCTCAGCAGTCGTTCCAGATGGAATACGAAGTTCGTTATCAGCATCGAAGAGGACAAACACCCCTTTTTCCCCACTATAATCATAGTGAATGTCTTTGACTACACCTACCTGAAAACCATCGGCATAGATTGGATTGGATGCAGAAAGTCCCTGGATATTGTCGAAATGGATATAATATGGATGGTCTGTTGTGAACAGAGACTGCCCTTTCAGGAAGTTGAGTCCAAAGAACAGAAGCACAATGCCGACTATAGCGACAAGCGCAATCTTAACTTCATTTGTAAAAAATCTCATGGTCTTTTCTTGATTTTCAAATATTTAGCGTCTAGCCTTGAACTCTCGAATTCCTTCGTTCACATCCATGCGTTGTCCATTCTTGAATGCTATGATAAAGCAATCTGGGAACAACTCAGCTACTTGTTTACGTAAACGGAAAATTGAATTATAGTCGTTGCTGGAACCAAACGTATACTTGTTATTGTTACCATCGGCATAATGCTCGCAACCTTCCAATCCTTTAAACCGTTTATCACCATCCTTCAATATATACCTAGATGTCAGAAACTGGATTTTGAAGACTGGTTTGGAATTATCGATATTCGCTGATGGTGCTGATGGAACCTTGACTTCCTTAGGCTTTGAAGCAACAACAGGCTTAGGTGTGTTGGCGCGAAGCGCTGGTTGTTTTGCAGCTGTCTGTTGCCGAGATGCGGTATCTCCAGTCTCTGTATCTACCTTTGGCGTATCTACCTGTCTTGTATAGCTAGACTCACTTGGACGATATGGCACATCGATATAACCGTCGTACTTATTCTTATATACTATGAATGCGTTGTAAATCCCACGAGTAAAGCAATCCAAAGCTACATCAGTGTTGAGATATTGTTCTTCATCAGGAGTGGAAATAAAACCAAGTTCCAATAAGATTGAAGGCATTGCGGTCAGTCGGCAAACAGCTAAATTGTTCTGGTGAGACCCACCATCTCGTCTACCAGTGGTCTTACATACCTCCTGCTGCATCAGTCTCGAAAGTTCAACGCTCCGTTCACGATTTTTGTCTGCTATGAATTCAAACATGATATTGCTCTCGGCGGAGTTGGCATCGAATCCCTTATAAGTAGTCTTATAGTCCTTTTCAAGGAAAATAACAGAGTTCTCTCGCTTTGCCACATCAAGATTTTCACGTATTCCTTTGTCGCCTGTACGCGACCCGCTTCCTAATGTCCAAGACTGGAATCCAGTGACTAAACGACTACCTTCAACAGCATTGATGTGAAAAGAGATGAAGAGGTCGGCGTTGTTATCATTCGCAATCCGTGCCCGCTGCATGAGCGGGATAAAGATATCAGTCTTTCGTGTATATACCACCCTGACATCACGACAGTTACGTTCGACCATTTCGCCAAAGGCTAATGAATATTTTAGAGTCAAGTCTTTCTCGTTGGAGATGGCACCTGGAGCACCATAGTCAGTGCCTCCATGCCCTGCATCTATGACCAAAGTGAATTGCTTGCTGGCTCCAAAGGCAGTCAGCGCAACCACATTCAAGGCTATCAGTAAAAAAAGTAATCGTTTGGTCATTCCGAAAACATTCATTTTGCAAAAATAATAAAAACTATTTGGAAACGTTGGCAGGTTTCTAAGTTTTATCATTTATTAAGTGTAATTCAACCCCTGCCCCCTTACAATCGGCACCCATGGGCGGATTCTGCTTGGTCAGCCGAATATCTACGGATTGAATCTGTGGCCACTTCTCGATCAATGCTTGACCAATTCGTCCAGCGACATGTTCAAGTAGATTACTTGGTTTAGCCATCTCTGCTTCTATAAGACGATAGACTTCGGCATAGTTCACAGTATCTTCGACCCTATCGCTCATAGTTGCAGCAGATACATCGACATTCAACCGCAAATCCAATTCATAGTCATTACCTGTGAGACGTTCCTGCGCCTCCACGCCATGGTAGGCATGAAAGCGCAGGCAATTTAGATAAATGTAACTATCTTTTAGCATGGACATTATCCGCAACGGCTTGCTCCGCAGTTAGTACAGATAAGACAGCCTTCCTGATAGACCAAAGTCTCTTGTCCGCAAACAGGGCAAATCTGACCCGTAGCCTTTGTTCCGTCAATCACATACTTTTTCAATGCGCGCTCTACGCCCACCTTCCAAGTGTTGATACTCTCATCTTTGAGCTGCAATGAGCTGACAAGTTTGATGACATTGTCTATTGGCATGCGATAACGAAGCACACCACTGATGAGTTTGGCATAGTTCCAGTATTCTGGATTAAACTTCTCACTCAGCCCCTCGACAGTAGTCTTGTAGCCACGCTTATTCTCAAACTGGAAGTCATAACGATGCGTTCCATCTTCATTAGTCTGCTTAATGATCTTTCCCTTAACAGTCGTCTTAGGCAAAACAATGCCCTCGTCATCGTCCTGTAGACCCGTAAAGATCTCATAGGGATAACCCTCAAGCAATCCCACGAAGGCCACCCACTTCTCTTTGTTATTCTGAAAGCGGACCACATCGCAGTCCAACACCTTTGGCCTCTCCTCTTGAATGATGGGGCGACCTTGAGCAGGAGCAGTGATTGGAGCCGGAGCTTCCTTGTGTTCCTCTTTCTTCTTGTCCTTCTTGGACACAGAAACCATCACTCCGGAACGACTTCCATCACGATAGATTGTACAACCTTTGCATCCAGACTTCCATGCCTCGATATAAAGTTTATTAACTAAGGCCTCGTCAACATTGTTTGGCAAGTTGACCGTTACCGATATGCTATGGTCAACCCACTTCTGAATTGCGCCCTGCATCTTAACCTTCATTAGCCAATCAACGTCGTTAGCAGTAGCCTTGTAATAAGGTGATTTGGCAATGATTTGGTCAAGTTCCTCTTGTGTATACTTTATAGTGGTGTCAATGCCATTTATCTTCATCCATTCAAGGAACTTCTTATGGTAAACGATATACTCCTCATAAGAATCACCTACTTCATCTACAAAGTCTACGTGTGCTTCCTCATCGTTGGGATTTACCTTTCTACGACGCTTATAAACAGGCATAAATACCGGTTCGATGCCACTAGTGGTCTGTGTCATGAGTGACGTAGTTCCTGTCGGAGCAATAGTCAAACAAGCGATGTTGCGACGTCCGAACTTCACCATGTCATTATAAAGAGCAGGATCTGCTTCCTTGATTCGTCGAACGAAGGGATTGTTCTTCTCACGATCTGCATCGTAAATCTCAAATGCTCCACGCTCCTCTGCCATAGTAACTGATGAGCGATAAGCGTTCAATGTGAGTGTCTTGTGTACATCAACAGAGAAGTTTGTAGCTTTCTGAGTGCCATAACGCAATCCCAAAGCAGCAAGCATGTCACCCTCAGCAGTGATGCCTACGCCTGTGCGGCGGCCCATGCCACTCTTTCTTTTGATCTTTTCCCACAGATGATACTCTGTAGATTTGATTTCCTTGCTTTGTGGATCGTTACCGATTTTCCCCATGATTAGGTCAATCTTCTCCATTTCCAAATCAACGATATCATCCATGATGCGCTGGGCATATTGCACATGCTGCTTGAATTTTTCATAATTGAACTTGGCGTTGTTGGTGAACGGCTGATCAACATAACTGTAAAGGTTGAGGCAAAGCAAACGACAGCTGTCATAAGGGCAAAGTGGAATCTCGCCACAAGGGTTTGTGCTCACCGTGCGGAAACCAAGGTCTGCATAGCAGTCAGGTATACTCTCACGAATAATAGTGTCCCAGAATAGTACACCTGGCTCAGCACTTTGCCAAGCGTTATGCACAATCTTTTCCCACAGGTTGCGTGCGGATATCTCCTTTTTCATTTTGGGTTCCACAGCATTGATAGGGAACTGTTGCATGAAGGGCTTATCATCCTGGGCTGCTTGCATGAAATCATCCGTGAGCTTCACGCTAACATTGGCACCTGTCACTTTGCCCTCGGTCATCTTTGCATCTATGAATGCCTCAGAGTCTGGGTGATTAATACTCACTGAAAGCATCAGAGCACCACGACGACCGTCTTGTGCAACCTCGCGCGTGGAGTTGCTATAGCGTTCCATGAAAGGAACCAAACCTGTTGAAGTGAGTGCAGAATTGTTCACTGGTGAACCTTTCGGGCGAATATGACTCAAATCGTGCCCGACTCCACCACGACGTTTCATCAGCTGAACCTGTTCCTGATCAATCTTCATGATGGCACCGTAACTATCGGCATCACCATCAAGTCCTATCACGAAGCAATTACTGAGGGAAGCCACTTGATGTTCGTTGCCAATGCCTGTCATCGGACTTCCTGCTGGGATAATGTACCGGAAATGGTCCAATAGGTCAAATACTTGTTGTGCTGTCAACGGATTCTTGTACTTCTTCTCGATACGAGCTACCTCGTTAGCTATGCGCCAATGCATCTCCTCCGGCGACTTCTCAAAGATGTCGCCGAAACTATCCTTCATCGCGTACTTGTTAACCCATACACGTGCAGCTAGTTCATCACCCTCAAAATACTTCAAAGAGGCTTCAAAAGCCTCATCATAGGAATAGGTTTTTTGTTTTTCCATGAGTTGTTTAGTATATCTTTTATTTTTTCAATGGCACTTGATGTAGGATTGAAGTCTATCTCCTTCTGAAGCCAGCACATTCTGCACACTGATATTTTTTTTATTATTACAAGTACTTATTAATGTTTTAGATAAATGTTTAGCGTGTAATACACAGGCAATTACCAACTTGACCACGACCAACAGCAATAGTTTCAACACATTCCCCCATCATCATAGTCATACTTATAGAGCTGTAAGAGTAACTATATAGTAATAATCAAACAAGCAATCAAAGGCCTATAAGAAGAAAACCACGTAGCCTATGAAGGCAATTCAAATCACTTCGAGGGATGATTAAAGCATTTTGCTTTGGCAGACATTGCTCTGCAAATCTACAAAAGATTTATGAGAATTCGAAAACAATTTCTATGAAAAACATAATTAAAATGTTTTTTTTAGAAATTCAAGAAAGATAAAATAGCAACAAGATTTTCATTTTTGGAAACTTGTAACAATGCATCAATCTCCATACTTGCCTATATTTCTGATAGTTCAGTTTGTTTCTAACATTAAGACTTGAGCCTTTTATGCTCATACGAGAAACTATATAGCGTGAACAAATCATCAATTAAGGAATTATTGTCTATCTTTGCAAAGCCAAATTTTTACATGATGAAAAACTTAATCAACAGACGATCCATTCGAAAATATTCGACCAAAGAGGTATCCAAGGAATTGCTTTCCAACCTTCTCACGGATGCAGAGCGAACACCGACAATGGGTAATCTTCAGCTCTACAGTGTGGTTATCACTCGCGATGCCGATATGAAGGCAAGGTTGGCGCCTGCACATTTCAACCAACCCATGGTGCAAGGGGCACCCGTTGTACTCACTTTCTGTGCCGATTTCCGTAGAACTACCCTTTGGGCAGAACAACGTCAAGCCGATCCTGGTTATGACAACTTCCTTAGTTTCATCAATGCTGCTACAGACGCCCTACTTTATTGCCAAACCTTCTGCAACCTTGCAGAAGAGGAAGGACTCGGTACTTGCTTTCTCGGAACAACTATCTACATGCCTCAACTAATCATAGATACACTACAATTGCCGAGCCTTGTCTTTCCCATAGCAACGATTACTCTGGGATGGCCAGATGAGAACCCCGATCAGAGTGATCGTCTTCCATTGAAAGCAATTGTGCATAGCGAAACTTATGAAGACTACACCCTAGAACGAATCGATGAGTTCTACAAGCCGAAGGAATCTCTCAGAGAGAATCGTCACTTTGTGGAAATCAACAACAAGGAGACATTAGCTCAAGTCTTCACTGACCTGCGCTACACACGTAAAGACAATGTCGCCATGTCTGCGACCCTCATCGAAGCTCTTCGAAAACAAGGCTTCCTCTCTCCCGCATAATCCAACTCTTCGCGATAGGGCACTTTTGACTTTGCGAAAGGATAGCAATGGCATTGCGATTCAACCGTAAACGCACTGCGATTAAATACAAATGGCACCGTGATTAGATACTAACCACGGTGCCATTTGGTATCAACCGCAAAAGCCTCTATCAGTTAATGAGGCAAAGTTGAATATAAGTTATCTTATTGCTTGATGTAAGGCGCAATAATTTTTGCCATTTGTGCTGCCCCGGCATCAGTAGGATGTATGCCATCACGTTGCATTTGTTTACCATCAGTATTTTGGAATGCAGCATGCAAATCGATGTACGTGAGTTTGTTTTTCTTAGCCGCTTTCTGCAAGATCGGGCTGATAGCATTTACGATAATACTGTCGGAGATTCCCCAACTGTTGGATGCAGGAACAGGGTTGCACAGATAAATTTTCGGCTTACTTGACAGAGCTTTAAGCGAATCAATCATAAGTTGAAGATCGTGACCATATTCCTGTCCATATTTCCAGTTATAAGGCTTTGAGTCGTTGGTACCAAGTTTTACAATAACTACTTCAGGGTCGAAAGCCATAGCATCCTTCCAAGCCTCTTCTTTCATATAAGGATAGTCGCCTTTATTTAACATAGTACGAGCAGACACTCCGAAATTTTTTACGTTGAAGCCATCTCCCAATAGACGTCCAAGCACAGCCGGGTATCCGTTGACCCCACTCATATCTATCCCCATGCCATCGGTTATGGAGTTGCCTATGCATGCCACGCGAACCGCTTCAGCCTTTGGCATCTTAAGATTATTGAGCCATGTGGTCAAGTCGAAAAGCACTTGCTCGTGGTATGTGTATGAGGCCCTGAAACCAAACCCGTGTCCTCCAGTAGGATATACATGTAGGGCGCAGTCATTGCCACTGTTGCGCATGGCGATATAATAGGCAATACCATTTTGAACTGGTGGCACAGTACCATCATCATTGGCAGTGAAAACCACGGCAGGGGGTGTGAGATGACGCTGAACAGCACGCTCGTTACTCCATTCGGCAACAAGTTTCTCATCATTTTGACCAGTTTCTCCTAGGAAGTTCACTTTGGAGCCATTATGCGTCCCTTTTCCCAAGGTGATGACAGGATAGAACAAAATGGAGAAGTTCGGGCGCACTTTCCAGTCAGCATGAGTACTCACGGAAGAGGCAAGATGACCTCCAGCTGAAAAGCCCATGATGCCAACATCATAAGGATTGATACTCCAAACCTTTGCTGAGTCACGTACGGTTTGCATGGCGTGGTAGGCATCGCCTAATGGAATGTTGCGATCACCATTTGGCATACGGTATTTCAAAACGAAAAAGGAAATGCCTTGACGATTGAAATATTCTGCCCAGTCATAGCCCTCATGCTCCATCGCCAAATGTGCATAGCCGCCGCCAGGACAACAAACAACAGCACGTCCACTTGGATGCTCTGGTAAATAGACCGTCAATTCTGAGACACCATCGGCCGAGTTCTTCAAAACAAATCGGCGAGCCGTCTGTGCTGAAGCTGTCATAGCTATCAACAGAAGGGCAAAGAAAAATAGTTTACGTTTCATATTCCTCGATTTCCGGTCCGTATTGGCAAGCGACTATGATTGGCTTGTCTCTGCGTGGCCAATTGATATTATTTGATTTTGGATAAGAAGTCAACTTCCACAATACGCAGTTCCGTCTTTCCCTTTCCAACAATCGTACGGTCAAGTTCACCCGTTGCTCCTCCGGCAAGTTCCTTGATATCACCAAACTTGTTGCTATTTTGGCTCGGGCCAAGCATCTTGATGGTGATTTGGTTGCCTAAAACCGGCTTGTCAATAGTAATATGCACATAGCCAAGCGTTGCATAAGTGTAGCCTTCCCAAACCTTTTTGTTGCCTACATAGATAGCCAGAGGATAGACAAGGTTGCGCCATCCAGTTAGTTTAATAGCGACTTCATCTATCCTTGCCTTTTTGGCAAAGGTGAATATTGCCCATGCATTCTGCTGTTTACCATCACTCTTCCATTCCGACAGCTCATTGTCATCAAAGGCTTTTGTAGCAGTTTCAGGGTTGGAGCCAACCTTGATGCCCTTGATTTCTGGCGTCACATACAATTCTTTATATGATGGAGTCAACGGTGTCTCTCCGCGTTCAAGACGAACAGGGAGCAACATCGATGGATTATAGGAACTCAAACCACCGTTATTGTCAATGGCATTTGTCTTTAAATCAATGTTCACTGCATTCAATCCATCTGGCACGATGTTAAGCCTTATGTTTCCAGGGGTTGTGGTTGAGCGAACGAGTACCCTGTTAACACCACACTCCACTGGCAAACTCAGTGCACGAATATAGTTGTCGAACGTTGAGGTAGTGGCTGGACCATCAAGCATCCCTGCCTTACCATTGGCCTCGTTAATCACCGGTGGTATGCCATCAATACCACGAGGACCTGCTGGCCTGGCTATACCACCAAGCCATTCTCCCTCTCCACTAAGGTTGAAATTGACCATACGGTTATCCAATGGGCATCTTCTTCCCTCAGCATCAACTACCTCAAACTGAACCAAGGCCATATCAGCGCCATCAGCTTTGAAGCCTAATGGGTTCTGTATCACACTCACTTTAAGATGGTCGGGCTGACCTGCCGTCTCAACATTACAGCGTGAAACCTCTTTGCCTCCGCGATAGCTCACAGCCTCTAAACGTCCTGGTTGATAAGCCACATCATTGAAAGTGTAAAGATACTTGAAACTATTCTTACCAAATCCAAGGCTCTTTCCATTGAGTTTCAGCTCAACAGAGTCCCCTGTAGATACAACATAGACTGGTTTAACAGTACCCAGAGCATAGTTCCAATGACCGATAACATGACTTCCATCCTTCTCGGGAGTCACCCAACCATTCCACATTACTTGATGGGCATAGAAGGCATCCTTCGGGATGCGCATAGCATCCACGACACCTGAAGTACGATAGTTGGCCTCGCCACGGTAGTGTGTGTTGGTCTCAGAGAACACAATTTTTGCACCACCACTATTCACTCGCTTACCCATACCTGGTCTGTCAACATAGTAATCGTACCACCTCTCTACCATGCCACAAGCAAACTTGTCCATATTGTGGTTGTAGTCAGGGGCTGGGGCGCCGCGGTAAAGGGGACCCGCACCTTCCTTATGATAAGGGTAGCTATACT
>Ga0183095_11201_pt1 | contig 26337 bp, 17 predicted proteins | sample BioMet4_FD_130346 | JGI IMG/M metagenome (GOLD analysis project Ga0183095, IMG submission 130346) | Microbial communities from bioreactor (seeded with sewage sludge) at LBNL, California, USA - Biofuel metagenome 4 (v2) (version 3) | ecosystem: Engineered > Bioreactor > Anaerobic > Unclassified ...
GATATCCGACCAACGCGCCTTGGTCAATCACGGCACCCCATGGCAACCAGATCGGATATTTGCAGGGCGGCTCCTTTATGTATCAGACCGTCACCGTGCAGCGTGCGGGCACATATCAGATCGCGTTCAGCGCAGCGAACCGGCCCCGCTATCTCGGCGCCAATGTGTTCGCCTACATCGACAACAGCCTGGTGGCATCTTGGACCAACAGCGTGTTCGCCAGCAGCGGCATCTTCCAGTCGTTTTCGACCAATGTTTCGCTCGCCGTCGGGCCTCACGAACTGCGATTCGTCGGCACCGTCGCCACCCCCGGTGGCGACACGACAACCACATTCGACGACATCCGGCTCGTCAGCACGGGCGACTCAGCTTGGAGCACGCTGCCAACGGGTAGCGTCGTCACCGTCGATTCCGGGGCCACGCTGGACCTGAACGGGACATACACGCTGCTCTCGTCCCTCAGCGGAAGCGGCACAGTTACCAACGGCACGCTCGCGCTTCAAGGCGTCATCGCCCCCGGAGGAACGAACGCGATCGGAACCTTAACGTTGGCCGCGGCGGCACAGCTGAACGGAACGCTGCTGATCGACACGGCATCCGACGGGAGTTGCGACCGGCTCCAAGTGCAAGGACCGCTTGATCTTTCCGGGCTCAGCCTTCAGGTTCAAGACATCTCCACGCTCAAAGGCGAAACGACGTACCTGATCGCGACGTGCGCTCCGGGCGGTCTGACGGGCAGGTTCATTTCGACTAATCTGAATCATCGCCGGGCAGTGGCGTACGACACGGTCCAAGGTCAGGTAAAGCTCGTCTGCACCGGCACCATTATCACCCTCCTCTAAAAGAGCCGCCTGGGGGTGACACGCGCTCCGGCTCCCGTTCCAATGCTCACTGAATGAGCGATAGTTTCAGACGGAAGAACACCTGCGGGGGTAGTGCGCCATCCACTGCGGCCGGCGTATACCCCGTGCGGGTCGCATCGGCCAGCGACACCTCATCGACCGTCAGGTCCCACGTCCCGGACAGCAGATTGGTCGTGGCCTCGACTGCGCAAGAAACATAGTCGGCGACCGCGCTGTCTAACGCAGGCGTTTCCACAATCGGCGTGCTGTTTTCGACCGTGATATGCAACAGTGAGAATTCGTCGTTCGTTGTCAAGTTTTCTCCGAATGCATACACGATGCCGTTGGCGCAGTCCGATGCAGACGACGAGGCTTGCGCAAACAACGCGGACAACGCCTCGTCGCTCAGGTCGACGGTGTTCGTCACGCCGTTCCGCACGGCCCAAGCCCCAAAAGACAGGGCAACAACCGAACCGTCATCCCCCAGCATGACGGTCGGCCGATGCGCCAGCAGATTCTTCCAGCCCGACGCGCCTTTGTAGTAATACACAAAGACCTGTTCCGAACCGTCAAACGCGTCGCCATCCGCATCCGGCGCATCCCCTAACGACGTCACGTTCGTCAGACACGGACAGTCGGCAAACGCACTGTCGCCAATGCTTGAAACAGCGCCGCCCACAGTGACCGACCGAAGCGCCGCGCACCCTTCGAACAGGTTGTCCGAAAGATCGTCCACACCGCTCGGCAAGGTCGCCGACGTCACGCCCGAACAGCCCGCAAACGCCGTCGACGCGATCCGATTCCACGCGGACGAAATCGGCAGGCTCGTCAGTGCCGAACAGTTTCTGAAAGCGGCCGCCCCGACACTTGTAGGGGACCCCTCATAGCTGACGGAAACAAGATTCGTACAGTTCGCAAACGCCCCCTGAACAATATTCGTCAGGTCCGCCGGGATGGACACCGATGTCAAGCCCGACGATGAAAACGCGTTGACCCCCAGCCGGATAACCCCCGGGAACGACGCCGAAGACATCCGCCGACAACCTTGGAAAGCCGAGTCCGCGATGCCGACGACACCGGTTGGCAACGACACCAAACCCAGCGTTTTGCAGTCTCTGAACGCCGACGGGCCAACATTCGTGATCCCTTCGCAAAAGACGACCGACGCCAACGCAGCGCAACGGCAGAACGTCTGACCGGCGATCGCTCTCAAACCCGTCAGCGCCGAAAGGTCAATGCCGCTTAACGACGAACAATCAAGAAACGCCGAATCGCAAATCGAGGTGACAGAACTGCGAAGTGTGACGGAGATCAGATTTGTGCATCCCCAGAACGCGCCCGCGCCGACGACGCCGACTTTCGAGGAGGAGTCAAGCGAAACGCTTGTAAGGGTTCCGCAATTTCTAAAGGCCCCCGGCGCAATGGACGTCACACTGAACAGACTGCTCTTAACGTAAACAGGAATCGAGAGACTCCCGCTGAACACGCCCGTAGGCCCAAGCAGCGTTGCCGTCTGCGACAGGCTGTTCGATGAGAGCAGATATACGCAGGGACTGTTGGTAAAAACAAATGTTGAAGCCGATGCGGCAGAAACGGCGAAAAGGCCCAGCCACACGGCGGCAGGGATGTTTCGAATCTGTCGATTCATGATGTCACTCCTTCTTATGCGCGTCACCCGATCAGAATCCAACGGAATAATAGTGGCCGGTCAGAGTTGAATCAGACCCCGTCATTGTACCTCCGCTTGCACTTGATACATCGTTGGTATAAAGCCCATGAAAATCGGCACCGCTCATTGCGGCCCCCGTGTAGACGATGTAAGTTCCATCCGACGTAAATCCCGGCGAGCTAAAGAGCATGTATGCTTTGCTGCTGTAGGTCCGGGTCATTCTGAAAGCAAAGACCGTATTGGTCGTACTGTTTTTCACACGGGCGACGCGGATCACCGTATTTGACGAACCGTTGCGCCGTACTCCATTGCATACTGCGAACCGGCGTTCGGATTGCTGATAGTCGACCCGCAGACTCCGCCGCATCCCACAAAGGTGCCGCCGTTGACCGTAAAGGTGTTCTGATCGCAATCGATGCCCACTTCGGGCGATGTGGTGCCGTACGAAGCGACAAAACCGCCGTTGAAGACCAAGGTTCCATTTGAGTCTATGCCGTCGTTGTCAGACGCGCTGCAAAAGATTGTGCCGCCGTTGATCGTGATGTTTGAAGAGGCGTTTATGCAGTCGTCGTAGCAGGTGCTTTCAATCGAGCCGCCATTGACAATGATCGAGTCCTTACTTTCTATACCCTCACCGCCCGCTTTCGTCGTGGAGGTAATGACCCGCCCGCTGTTGATGAGAACGTCCCCCGTCACCTTAATGGCCTTGGGGTTTGAATAATCGGCCGTATCGTTTGGTGTGGTGCCACCGCCACCCCCGCCGCCACCGCCGGGGGTTCCGGGAGTACCGCCGCCACCTGTACTTGTAATCGCGAGCTGCGGCCCCGTCGTACGCGCGGTGATGGATGGCGTGGCAGCGATGGTGTTCGTGCCGACGGTGAGCATACCGCTAACGTTGAGACCTTTGCCGCAACACCCCGTAGCCAACAGGTCCAAGGTTCCACCCCCGACAACGCAGTCACCATCCACCTTGATTGCCGATGCGGCTCCCACATCGAGGTAATTCGTCAGCTTGCCATTCACGACCGCGACGCCGCATGTGTAGACGACGGTGTTGGTGCCCGTGACTGTAACGCCGAAATATCCGCCCGCGACAACCAGGTTGGTGTCAACGGAAAGGCCACGCCCCGCCACCCCCGTGTGCCGGATGAACACCGTACCGTTGCTGACGATTGCACGGTCGTCGCATTTAATGCCTGAACAATAGGCCACCCCGAGATAATTGCTGCAGTTCAAAAAGAAAGGCGCGCCGGAGAGATCCATGTCAAACGTTCCGCCGTTCAGCAGAAGCGTTTCGGCCGACAGTCCTTTGCCCGCAGCGCCGGAAACCGTAAACGAGAACGAGCCGCCGTTGACGGAAAGCACATTGCCCGCCTTCATGCAAGTCGTCGCCGCAACATCGACCGCGTACGATTCGTTCGTGAATGCCGCTGTGGGTCCACCCGTCGCGGAGAGGGCAAACGTTCCGCCGTTGACCGTCAGATTGTCGTCTGCGGAAAAGCCGCGCGCCGCGCGCCCGCCGACAAGCATGGAAAACGAACCGGAGTTAATCACCACGTTGCTGGCTTTTACGCCGCAGCAGTAGGCCGGATCGAGGTAGACAGATGATGACGCGTTTGTCTCAACGGTCAATTCCGTATCGCCGAACAACGACATCCGAACCGTCCCCCCGTTGAACGTTGTGGTCCCATCGCTCTTGATGCCCTTCGACTGCGCACCCGTCAGCTCAACAGATACGGCCCCGCCATCGACAACCACCGACCGGTCAGACTTGATCGCGTTGCAGTCGGCGTTCGTCATCGCGACGCTGACCAAACCGCCGCTGATCGTCAAATCGCCCCCGCCGGAAAGCCCGTTGCAACCGCTCGCCGAGGACCACACACTCACCGCTCCCCCCGCGACGACAAGCGCGTTGGTGCCGCACTTTATCCCTCGGGAATCCGCAGCCGACAAACGGACGGACAACTCCCCTCCGTTGATAGCGATATCGCCATCGTCGTCCGCATCCACGCCATCGCCTTTCTGCGCCAGCGCGACGGACATCCGCCCGCCGTCCATTCTGAAGCGGTCATTGACATGGATGCCGTCGCTTTTCTTCTTGGCCATGAAGACGCCGACATCGCCATCGAGAATACGCACGTAGCCGTCGCTGCAGATGCCGTGCTTCTCTGCGCACACACCGTTCACAGCAAGCTCGCCGGTTCCGCTGAAGATCAGTGGCCCCTCGCTGAAAAGAACGCCCTTGGCGTCCTCCTGCCCGTTTGTCGCATCGTACTGCGCGCTATAGGTTGCCGCATCCGTCAAGGTGCTGACGCTGTTGGCCGACAACACAACATAACAGTTTTTTTTCGATTGGATATTGATGGCCGGACCGTCAGGGCTGACGATGCTCACACCGTCCAGCACCAGTTTGAACGGGTTGTCGCTGTAAACTTTGACCGAACCGGCTGAAGTCTCCCCCATAAGCGTAAATACCACGTGCTTGACACGGTTCGAAAAAACCAGCACAGCGCCGCTTTGCGCATAGGTCACCCCGGTTGCCACCGCGTTGCTGACCGTTGCGCCCGATCCGCTAAACATCACGGCGACCGGCTTTGAAAAAGCGGAGGTCTCCTCATAATCCTCATCGCGCGCCAAACCGAGAACGGCCCATAAACAGACTGCCGCAAAAGACATTTCTTTCGGGGTCACGGCCACACTCCTTTCGCTGTTCTTTTTTGCATGCGACACGCGTTATTTTTTTTCCACGTGTCATGATGGAGTGTGGCGTGCGCAAATGACAAAACGGGTTTGTCATAAATGACAAACCCGTCATAATTGCCGTCTTGGGGAGAAAACAGCGGGATCAGCGCTTCATTTCGTTCCGGACTGATCGATCTCAATGCGGTCCAGCGCCATTGGCGCAGACCAGACCAGCTTGACGGACCGCGTGCCCGCAGGGGGACGGTAGACGTAGTCGACCCCGATCTGCCGATACCCGTCGCCGCGGTGCGGCGGCGCGATGTGCGTGCGTTCCGTCCGGCAGGAAGGAAGCACGCGCGCACCGCCCATTCCCTCCGGCGAGGCCCAGAAAACCGGGTCGTCAACAGGCCCTTTTGACGCTTGGAAAAAGGCCGTCACACGCACTTCGGAGGGCGCGTTCACGGCATAGCTCAGCCAGTCGTTCGTCGACCCGCAGATGCGGAACAGGTGCTCGGCGTAGCGCGCATTATACGTGTTGTCGAACGTCAACCCGCCGGAATGGCCCGACGCGCGCGAGCCGTCGCGGCACTCGTCCACGCGGCAGATGTGCGTAATCTTAACCGGACCGACCACGTTCGAAGGCGGCGAGCGTCCGGCCGCATTGCGTGCCGTCACACGGTAACACCACGTCTCGCCCGCATGCGCGGTTTCGTCGCTGAAAAGCGGACGGTACGCCGCATCGGCGTCGGAGACGTCTGCGGCCAGCAGCGCCCACGGCCCCTTCGTCGCCGGGGCGCGTTCGATGTCGTAGCCCGACGCGCCCGCCGACCCGCGCCACGAGAACTGCGGCGCGCCGCGGAACGGCAACAGTTCCGGCGCATCCGGCGGCGTCTCGGGCGGCACGGCGAGGCCCCGAATGCGGAAGGCCGCCTCGCGCATCGCACGCAGGATGCCGATCTCGTCCTGAGCGTCCGCGCTCGGAAAACCGGGGTAGTGATACGACCACACGCTGGGATAGGTGAAGATCTGGTGCCAGTAGAAGCCGCCATCGCGATGATGGAAGTACATGCTCCACAGCAGCGCCCCCGAAACGCCGGGCGTCCCGATGCAGGTGTCCAGAAACGCGTTCAGCTTGTTCTCCACGTTGCCGCGCGTCAGCACCTTGCCGTCGATATACGGGCCGAACTCGCCCGCGAAGAAGGGGCGCTGCCCCGCGATCTGCGCGACCTCGCGCCTGACCGCCGCCGCCCAATCCGCGCCCGAGCCTTTATAGTCCGCGTAGTAATGGCGCGTCAGCAAATCGATGTTCGGATCAATGAGCTGAAGCGCAAATGCCGGGCTGTGGCGCGTTTCAGCCACAAGATGGTTGGGATCGAGGCCCTTCATATAGGCGGCCATCTCGGAAAGCCAGTTGGTCTGCGCACTGTGCATCTCGTTGCCGAACTGCCAGGCGAGAATCGCGCGGTCCTCGCGGTACGGCACGCCCGTCACCGTGTTCACGCGGTTCAGCACGTAGCGCACCGTGGTTTTGTAGTCCTCCCGCAGTTGCGGATCCGTCCAGAATTCGTTCCGCTTCTTGCCGCGCCACGCCGCATAGGTGCCGATGCCGCCGAGGTAGTCTCCGGCCTCGGCCGAAAGACAGAGAATCATGCGCACGCCGTACCGGTTGGCCATCGCGAGCGCGTGATCGATGGTCCTGAAAGCAGATTCGTTGAACTGCCCGGGAGCGAGCACGTAGTGCCACGGCTGAGGCGCTTCGTCAGGGGCGCGCATCGGCAGGTTCCACGTGCGCACGACGGTCATGCCCATGCGCGAAAGCGTCTTGAACGCGTCCTCGGTTTCCCACGGCGTGGGGAGCGTCATGCGCTCCGGCAACCGCAGCGTGAAGTCGTACGGCACCACCAGTCCCGGCATGTTCGCCCCCACAAACCGGAACTCGCGGTCGCCGTCCATGAGTTTGTTTCCCGTCCGCGTGACAAAACGCTCGAAGCCCTGCGTCCGGCGGGTGAAGTCCCATTCGCCCCGATTGAGCACAAGCGGATCATCGAGCAGTTGCTTGGCGTTGAGGTTGCGGTGCAACCCCCACGCGTCGCGCCACGCCAGAAAATAGACGGCGGTCGGCAGCGCGGCGGCGATCTGACGCGCGAACGGACCGTAGTCGTAGTTTCGCGGCGACGTGTTGTCCAGCGCGTTTCCGGGCGGACCGAACTCGGTGACCGCAAACGGTTTGCCCGTCGCGGCCAAGCGCGCGTAGACCGCCTTCGCGGAATCCACGCGGCTGGCGTAGATGTCGAGCCCGGTCACGTCGACCGCGTCGTCGCCCGGGTAGTAGGCCATCGCGTTGGTCGAGACCAGCGGCGACCAGACCCAGAGCAAATTGTGCAACTGTTTCTCTTCGGTAAAATAGCGAAACAGTTCGCGCCACAGCGCGCGGAAGGCCGCCGGATCGCGGCCGCCCCACCAGAACGCGCCCGTCATTTCGTGCAGCGGACGGAAGAGCACCGGCACGCCCGCGTCCTGCAGGTCGGCCAAGCCGCGCGCAATCTCATCGATCTGTTCTTTATAGCGGGCGTAGGCCGGCGTTCCTTTGTCCCCGAGATCCTCAAAGCGTCCCGTTTTATCCCACGCCAAACCGCCGCTCCACGGATTGGTCATGTGGCAGGAGATCGTGACCAACCCGCCCATTTGCCAGTAGGCCTTGGCGAACGCGTTGATCAGACGCCAGCGCGGCGGCTTGAAGAGGTCGGGCTTGGTCTTGGGCGTGTTGACAAAGGTCTCGTAGTAGTCGAATCCCGCGATCGCCACCCAGTTGCTCGTCGCCTGATAAATCTCGTTCGCCGAGGCCAGCGACGCCAGCGGATACCAGCCCATGAACTGACCGCTGAGCAGGCGTCCCTCCGGCTTCGCAGGCAGCTCGCCGAACGCCGATAGCAGCGCACGCGTCACGGGGAGCGCCCCGCGATCAACCGGTTCGCCCGAAGCGAACGCGGCACCTCCGCCCAGCGTTAAGATCAGAATCTCGACTGCGGCACACACCTTCATGTTTCCCCGCTTTCTACGGATTGTCCTCGCGCGTGACACCTTCGCACAGGTCGCTCCACGGCCCTGCGACGCCGGCCCGGTTAACGGCCCGCACGCGATAGTCGTACGCCGTGTTTGGCTTCAGTCCTTTGTCCTCATACGGAACCGTCACATACGGCCCCGGCTGAACCACGGCCACACGGTTGCTCTCGCCGGGCGCGAAGTCCGGCGTGTCGCCTCGGCAAAGCTCATAGTACGACAGGTCGCGTTCCGGGTTTTGGCCCCACTGGAGATAGAGGATTGTCGGCTCATCGCCGCGCCACGCGTGCGGTGTGTCGATCAAGCCGGTGTAGCGACTCCCGACTTTGGCGGGCGGCGTACCGCCCGTTGCGGCAGTCACCGCGCAAAGGACTTTCGAGACCGGTCCTTGCAACGCTCCCGCGTCCACCGCCGCCACGCGGTAATAGTTTGTCTCGTTCGCCGAAAGTTCCGTGTCCCGATACGTCGTGCCGCACGTGACCGCGAGCAAATGATATTCGTCCGCCGCGAACGCGGCGTCTTCGCCCCGGTACACGTGGTACTGCGCGGCACCCGGCACCGGTTTCCACGTCAGCGCGACCGCCGCGTCGGTCGTCCCGCCGACCGCCGCGTCCGGCACCCCCGCCACGCCTTCTGCCCCCTCGACCCGCAGCGTGAGGAACCCGAACGGATCGAGGCTGACGGTCGCGCCTTCCAAGGGAGCTTCATCGCGTTCCAAGAGCGAGCAGCACGTCACATGGAATTTTTCGTTCCAGTCGCTCCCGACGGAAGCTCCGCCGATCGGTTTGCCATCGGTCTCGTGGAGCCGCGCGATCACGCCCCGCCCCGGCGTCTCGCTCAGTTTCAGGGTCAGCAGCTCGGCGTTCTCCGCACCGACGCGCAGGAAGCTGAGCGGCCCCGCCGGCAGCGTGCCTTGCTGCGCGTGTGCGATGACAGCCGCCGCGGGCGGCGTCGCGAGCCGCTCGGCGAATTGCGACACGCCCGCCCGTTCGAACGGTCCCGCGCCGCTGCGGATGGAATAGCGGAACCGGAGATCGATGTGCGACGGACCGGTCGTCCACGCGTGCGCATAGAGCCAGTCGTTGAAGACATAGGAATAAAGGTGCGAGGAGGCGGGTTTCTCGCCGAACGTGCGTTTGGGGGCATGGATTTTTCCGCATTCGATCAACTGGCTGTCGAGCTGCACGAGCGTCACGCCGAACGCGCCATTTCCGACATACGCCCAGTCGCGCGCCGCCGAATAGGTGTCGGTCGTCAGCCCCGTCTGGTCTTTGTACACATCCGCGTGGCAACCGTTCAGCCCAACCCTGAACGACGGGTCCGGCACATTGAACGGAAACGCATAATAGCCGAAACGGTCCCAGCGTTTTTTGATGCCCAAATCGCGCGCATGGTGGAGCCGGTTTTCGATGTCGATGCGCTTCTCGTTCGCGGGCAGGGTGACGCGCTGGACGATCTCGGCCCCGGTGTTCGGATCGTCGATGCGGGCGATGACGGTTTGTCCGAGCGACGACGTTTCAACCTCGAACCGCGCGTCCTTGGGCGTGACGAAAGTTTGGTTGCGGTCTTTGGAATAGACCAGTTGGTTGCAACGGTAAGGCACTTTCGGGTCCACGAGTTCCCACTTGAGCGTTTTGTCGAAGAGGCCGGAAATCGCGCCGTCTTTGTCGAAGACGACACGGTAAAAAGCGTTCTCCAACACGGGCGGTTCGGCGGACGGACGGGCGGACGCCGAAGGCGCGGTGCCGATTTCCAGACGGAACAGCGCGTAGCCGAAGGAAGGAATCGTCGGAGTCAGGAAACGGAGCGTTCGGCCGTCGGCGACCGTCGGCAAAGGCGCACCGTTGCTATCGCGTACGGACTGCCGCGCCGCGCAGGCGTCCGGCAGCGCGACTTCGACCGTTTCGCTGCGGGGCTGAAGCGTCGGGTTGAACACGAATACGGCGGGCGACGGCGCGGTCACCGCAGCGGCGAGCGTCCGAAGCGCGCGGGCGCTTTCGGTCTCTGCCGTTTTCGCGGCCTGTTCGATCCACGCCCGTTTCTGCATCCACGTGTCGTAAACGGGGCGGCCCTTGTAGTAGCTGGTGCCATAGCCGTGCTCGTCGTTGCAGACCAACGCGTCCCACGCGCGGCGGAAACCGTTCACGGGATACACGTAAGTCGGATCGGTCAGACGCGCGAGCGTCGCCAGCTTCTCCGCCGTCGCCAGCAGACGGTCGGCCGCCATTTTGTCGGCCAGCAGCTCGGGCGTGGAGACCGGATGCTGCGCCCAGCCCGCGGTCATCAGTCCGCTCAGAGTCGGAATCTGCGCGCCGAAACGGCTTTCGACGTCTTTGAACGGAACCGACAGATCGCCGGTCGTGCGCAATTCCGGCCAGCGCCAAACCGCGTTCCACGCCTTTGCGCGATCAGCCGCGCCGAGGCCGGGTGCTTGGTTGTCATTGTAGTTCGGCAGCATCCATACGTCGTAGGGACAGCGCGACTCCACAAGCGCGAGTTGCTTCGCCATGATCGGCGCGATTTTCGTGGGGTCGGCATAGCGGTGACCGAAACTGTAACTCGACAGGTTCCCGTAACTCAGATTGGTCCACATCAGAATCTTGCGTTTGCCGTCCGGCCCCAGCCAGTAGAACAGGTGCGGCAGTTTCGAGGTCCAGCCCACGTCGATGCGGCTGCCGGGCGTTCCGCCGGGGCTCCAGCAGTTGACCGCGTCGGGGTTCCACGGATTCGGATAGAAGCCCATGTATTTGATGCCGGCGTCCGCGTAGGCGGTGACGAGGGGCCACGTGATGCCGTTGTTGTCCACCATCAGCATCGTGTCCGCCGCCAACCCCCAGCGGTACCGCAGTTCCCGCGCGGTGTAGGCGCTGCGGCACAGCTCTTCCGTGCTGTACGTCTCCGTTCGGTTGCCCGAGTGCGATGCTCCGATGCCGATCAGTCCCGGTTTGGCGTACGTCTCGATCAAGTGCCGTGCCGCCGCTTCCGAGCGGTCGCGCTCATAATTGTCCCACCACCACAGGCCTTCGACGGCGTAGCGGAAACGCGAAGCGTCGGGCCGGTCGGCCGTCTGGTCGATCAGCTTCTGCGCATCGTCGAGATAGCCGCAAACCATCCGGCGCTGCATGTACTGCGGATTGTGCAGGCCGATGTCCACATGCGAAGAGAGAACCTCGTAGATCGTCCAGTGGCGCGGCGGTTTCCACGTGAAGGTCTTTTCGGCGATCTCCTTCCCGCCGACCGAGAGCGCCCAGCGCGACGCACACGGTTTCTGCGGCTCGTCGAGCAACACGGAGACCGTGTTCGTTCCGGCGCGCAGCGCATCCAGTTTTTTCTCGGCCGACAGCTTCCCATCCGTCCAGACCTTCAGCGCGCAAGCCGCGAGCGGTTCCGCGCAATCGACATTCACCTGAATGTTTTGCCGCGGCGTAACCCCCTGCGCGACCAGCGACGTCGGTGTCACCGCCCAACGCGTGACGGCTCGTCCGTCGGCCCCCGCCGCGCTCAGACCCCAGAACGAAAGGATCCCGATTATCACCGCATTCGAAAAGAAAAGCCCCCGCATCCTCATACCCCCCTCCTGCGTGTCGCCGCCAGACAGTTCCGCCCCCCTTCAACCATCAGCGTCCCGATTCAATGTGTTGCTTTTATGTAAAACAGGGTAACTGTATTTCCGATTTTCGGCAATCAGACTTTTGAATTCCGCTGAATCGCGCCCCCGCCAAGCATGACCGGCTGTAACCGGCAACTGCCGTGAAAGACTTCCGGGAAAGGGGACACTCCTGTCCCCGTCTTACCACACATCCACATTCCCCGGGAACGCGGGCACTCCTGCCCGCGAAAACAAGCCGATTTTAAAACCGTCAAATACGGCATCGGAAGTCACGACGCCATTTCCCGACCGCACCCCGCCGAGCACGACCAGATGTGCCCGATAACTGTCATATCCCTATCCTCTTGAGTTCTGTCTCTTGCGTGCCTGCGCCAAAAGAGGTTTCAGAAACCCGACCACCTCACGAGCGATTTCCGAGAAACGTTGCGGCGCGTCTTGGATTTGCCGCTTATCGAGGAAAGCCGCCCACTGTTTTTGTTTTGATTCGTCGTCAAAAAAGGCGCTCGTGAACACAACCGATTCGATTGGCATAGTCCGTCATACGAGGCTCTCCAGATAGGGACGAATGATCTTCTCGACGCGGCAGACTCCGGCCATCTTCCGAACCCGCTCGAGATTGCGCCCGCGCCGTCCCATATAGGCTTTAAGCGCTTCGACGGCGACCTCAGTGCCGATCCGATTCCGGTACTTGAAACAGTCTGCGATCGTCTTTTCGGCCGAGTATATCTGCAGCTTGACTCCGCCGACAATCTTGCGCTCGATGCCTGCGGAAAAAGAGGCCGCCGACATGCGGAATACACGCACGCGGGGATAAGCAATGCGTGGAATGGCGGCGTTGCGATTAACGGCCAGACAAATTTCGCGCGGTATCTCCGTTGTGAGGTCATGGTGGTAGAGCGCCGAAAGCAGACAGACGACGCCCAAGGGAACGCGTTTCGCGATAGCCGCATAGTCGGGCGAGGCTACGTCTTTCGCATCCGTTATCTGATAAACCCCCCGCGAGATCCGCGTGACTTTCCCCGCCCGGCAAAGCCGGGCGAGCGTGCGCGCGGAAATGTCGGCGCATCGAGTCTCGGCGGATGTAAACGTCCCGCTGGGACGCGCCGCAGCAGCCAGTTTGTCGAGTTTGTTTTGACTCATATTCGCTCCAGAAACAAATAAATGGAGTTGAATATAGGCGTTCCTGACGAGAATGTCAAACCGCAACCGTGAACAACGGAACCGATAATTAAGGAATTTTTTTTCAGGAGCGGGGACGCCCTCGTCCCCGTCTTACCACACGTCCACATTCCCCGGGAACGCGGGCACTCCTGCCCGCGAAACTAAACCGATTTTAAAGCCGCCCGATCCGACATCGGAATTCCCGACGCCATTCTCCGATCGAGCCCCTTATTTCCCAAGCAGAATCACACACTGATCAACTCGTGAACAACGGAACCGACAATATTCCGCGTGCACGGAGTGCCCGCACCACCTCCTTCGACGGACTGTGCGAGAAGCGGGTGGCACGCAAACTCCGGCCGCGTCAACCGTCGTTCCCTCATGTTCTAGGGGCCATCTTTCGTGAATCCCAATAAAATCGCATTTCATCAAAAAAATCAACCTTGTACCCTACACACTCCTTGAAGGCCGTTTAGGCTTGCCGCAACACATCGGTTGGATTATATTTTCATTCAATGTTGTATTGGGTGAACATTCATCAAACTGTTTATGCCTAATCTGACGCCAGAACAGCGCGCACGAGAAACAATCAATAATTTGAAGGCGGTGGAGTCCCGCAACCTCCACCTCATCGACCATCCGCGATAGGCGGTCTTGCAGAAGTCGTTTAAGGGGGAACTATGAGCAAAAAACAATTTCGATTGGACTGGAATCATCTGCTAAGCGACAAACGCCAAGAACCCAATAATCCAGCCGACAAAAAAGGGAAAACCTTAAAGTTTAAATCGCAAATAACGCGTACCCCTTTCGAGCGTGATTATGACCGCATCGTTTTTTCTACGCCGTTCAGACGACTCGCAAAAAAAACTCAGGTTCACCCTTTTGCTGAGATCGATCAGATTCATAATCGTCTCACGCATACACTTGAGGTCGCCAGCGTGGGGCGCTCGTTGGGTGCGGCAGCCTATGAAATCATTTCAAGAAAAGACGGCATGCCACAAGGGCGGACACGTGAAGATATCATCTGTATTGTCCAAGCCGCGTGTTTAGCCCATGACATTGGCAACCCTCCTTTTGGTCATGCAGGCGAAGATGCCATTCGGGAGTGGGCGAAAGAGCATGCACAAGAACTGTTTGGAGCAGAAGCAGCAGAAAGTCTATATAGCGTTGCGCGCGATTGGCAACATTTCGAAGGAAACGCGCAAGCTTTTCGAATGATGGCAAGGGCCGATGATCGAGAGACTCACTATTTTCTGCTCACGTATGCGTCGCTTGGTGCGATGGTCAAATACCCTTGGCTCTCCACCGACAAGGAGCGTGTCACCGACAAAGGCAAACTGAACGTCTTTTCATCGGAACAAAACATATTCTTTGATGTTGTGGAAACGCTCGGGTTACGTCGCCCAGATGGGCTCATCGTCCGCCATCCGCTATCCTATTTGTCTGAGGCTGCCGATGACATCTGTTATCGGATATGTGACTTCGAAGACGCTGTTCAAATGAAAATCTTGCCTGAAACAGAGGTAAAGGACATTTTTATCAAACTCATTGGAGAGGACACTCATCGGCCACTCTCTGCTATGCGGGCGCAGGCCATTAGCAGTTTGATTGAATCAACCATTAGCGTTTTCAAGCAGCATTACGAATCCATTATGACAGGAGAACGTGATCTGTCGAAAGACCTTAAAAGCGATTTCCCGGAACAACAACAAGAAGGCCTCACTGAAATTCGTGATAAATATAAAACCATTTTCAACCACCGGCCTAAAATTGCTGTTGAGATCGGCGCGTATAGCGTACTCGAAAAAATCCTCGGCGCGTACACGAAAATCGTAAAGGAACTGGCCAACAGCAAAGACTACAAAAAATTGAGCTTTATTCAGCAACGTTGCCTCGAACTTGCGTGGGGGGAAACCTATGTGGTTGCGCACCAAACCCAAGACTACCCTTGGTGGCTTAGCCGCGTGTTGGATTTCATTTCCGGCATGACCGACAATTACGCAACACGAATTGCTGGCGAGATCGAAGGCGCTTGAAACTTCCTTTTATGCCCCCACTCTCCCCAATCGTCAGAGCATCCGAAAGCGCGGTTGGAATTACGCCGCGGCGGGGTCGTGAACAATGGGACAGGTAATTGAGATTTTTCGGGAGCGGGGACGCACTCGTCCGCGAAAACAAGCCGATTTTAAAGCCGCCAAATACGACATCGGAATTCCCGAAGCCATTCCCCGACCGATCCCCCATTCAAAGATCTTGAGGCTGGAGACCGGTGTGGCGGGCGATACGGGCCAGCATCGCAGGCCCGAGTTCCACAGAGTCATGGAATGCAAAAACGAAATCAGGAAAACCGCTTCGGGCGAGTATGCAATGAGAAGTGCCGCACTGCCTTTTGACGTGCCAGCCGATACTCAGCAATGCGGCTTTAACGCGCCGGGCTTTGGTTGACGGCCAAACGCTCATGCGAAGACGGCGGTCAGGGGAGCGATTTCAGGCGCACGATCATGCGCCTCAATTTTGTCTGCCGCGATTCGAAGGACCAATGCCTGAACATTAGCAACGGCGTCCTTTCGCGTGTCGCCATAGGCCATGGCTCCCGGAAGATCAGGAAGCTCGGCGATCCAGCGACCGTCTTCTTCACGCTCGATTTCAATTTTTAACTGTTTGAGCGCTTTCATATCGTTAGGATAACACCTCGGTTTCACGCATAGCAACTGCGAATTCCAACACCACGCCTTAAATCAACGTTTTTCAGGAGCGGGGACACTCCTGTCTCCGTCTTACCACACGTCCGCATTTCCCGGGAGCGGGGACGCCCTCGTCCGCGAAAACAAGCCGATTTTAAAGCCTTCAAATACGGCACCGGAATTTCAGACGCCATTCCCTACCGCGCTCCTTATTTTCCAAGCGGAATCACAACACCGATCCATTCATTTGCCGCCATAATCGCCGAACGTTTCATTTTCAGCAATTTTTATTGATCATGTTGCATATCTTGCATAAATCCTGTAAAATAATCGACGTTAACCACAAAATGAAACCTGTTAATGGCTGAAACGTGGGAAATAAGCGACGACTTGGCTGAAAGAAACAGGTTCAAAGTGTTCGGCAAGAAACATCCGATGGAATTGGCGGCCTGCTTCTCGAACCTCGACCATATCGTCGCGTTGCTGAACCGGCATGGAAACATCCGATCCTTTCAGGTCGGCTTTTTCCGTTCCGAAGGGGAAAATGTCTACCGGATCAGCCAGACCGGCGTAAAACACGCCGCCGAGACGCGCCTGTATGTGTACGTCTACACGGTGGGACACACCGTTTACGTCCTGACGATCGGCGACAAGACGCAGCAGGCGGACGACATCCGTCGCTGCAAAGAAGCCGTAAGAAAGTTTGAAAAAGGAGCACACCATGAGCAAGAAAAACACGACCACGGCCATGCTGGCGGCTAGCCTGACGGGCGACCCCGAGGCGGCGGCGCGTGTTGCGGCCCATCAGGTCGAGACCCGCTTTGTGCGGACGCTGATCAACATGCGCATTGAGAAAAAATTGTCCCAGCGGGATCTTGCCAAAAGAATGGGCGTCGGCCCCAGCAAGGTCTGCCGCTTGGAGGCCAGCGCCGACAGAGATTTGAATCTGGGCGACGTAATGCTCTATTCGAAAGCTCTGGGCGTGAACATGTCGGTGCTGTTTGACGATCCAACGCTGCCTGCGGCGGATCTTATTAAGCACCACGTTTTTGCCGTGCACGATCTGCTTGAGAAACTGAGGAAGCTCGCCCACACCGTCGGCGGAGATGACACCATTTCGGACAAGATTAAGCAATTTTACGGCGAAGTTCTTTTCAATTTCACACTCGGGCTCGGCAACAGTTTCTCGAAACTGCCAGGCGCACCTATCCGACTGGATGAGGCGGAACCAACCCAAGCGATCCCACATGCAAAAAACGCTCTGGCTTGTTTCGCCGCGAGAAGCGATCGAAGCCGGTTCGAAGCGGCCATGAAACGCGTTCCCGACCGCGTCCCCGCTGAGCACGACCGGCTATGACCGGCAATTGTCGTTAAAGACTTCCGGGAGCGGGGACACTCCTGTCCCCGTCGCAACCCACGTCGCTGTTCCCCGGGAGCGGGGACACTCCTGCCCGCGAAAACAAGCCGATTTTAAAGCCGCCCGATCCGACATTGGAATTCCCGACGCCATTCTCCGACCACGCCCCTTATTTCCCAAGCGGAACCACAAATCGATCAACTCGTTATTGCCAAAATCAAGGTCGCATCTATTACCAAACTACACCCCTGTACATTTTGTTTGAGTTTTCACCGCAAATCGCGCTGATTCTACAGATTTAATCTGTGTTGATTCGTGAAATCTATGGGCAAAAAAAGAAAAGGGGGCAAACCTATGCCATGACCTGCCGCGCCTGTGTGAGCGGCTGTTCAAGGATGCTTTCTGCCTGTTCCGCATAGGCCTTGACAGCCTCCTGAAATCTGAACCAGTCGGCCTGTTTGTAAAGGCCTTTGAACGTGTAGCGCCGTTTGGGACGGAAGACTTTCCCTCCCGCCTGAGGTTCGGATCGGATTTCGCAGTCCACACACGCGTCGAACCAAGCTTTTTCGTCGTAGGCGGGAATGGCGGTCTGTCCGAAGCGCGCTAAAACCGCAAGTCCCTGGTAGCGCCGGATACGGGCCTTTTGTTGGCTGTTGGTATCGTCCCGGCCGCCGATAGCTTGATCGAGGTCGGCGACAAGGGCGGCACGGTCGGCGGCGCGCGAGACATCGCTGGCGGACGGGTCGGCATACCCCCGAAGTTTGTCGAACAGGCGGGCGGCAGCCTCAAGAAAGCGCGTTTTATTCTCCACCTGGGGATTGTTCAACCGCGTATCGTTCCAAACGAGCGCCGGCCAATCCGGCTGGTGCCTAGCGTCGGCATGCCCAATGTTCGGGATGATCGCGTTGACCACTCCCGGAAAGGCATTGAACGCGTCGCGATAGCCGACGAAATTCTGATGCGCCCATGTGTCCGCATAAGCGTGGCACGCGATGCCGATGCGGTATAGATCGCCCGTCCGCAGACTTTCGTCCATGATCCGGTTGGCCAAGGGGCTGTTGGGCGTCGTGTTGCAGGCCCGTTCCATCCCGTCGGCACGGCGGGCCGACTCCGCATGGGGATCGCCGGGGATGAAGTGGAAAAGGGGATAGATGTGAAGCCGGTCTTCCTGAGGCTTCAGAATATCCATAGTCTGGGAAATCCGGTTGTTGTAAAACCAGTTCCGCCCCATCTTGATCTTATAGGGCCAGTCGTTGTCATCCGTATACTGTGAACTGTAAGCCAGAACGCGCAGGTCGTCCCCGCGGAAACCCGCTTTGGCGGCGATCAGATGCAGGATGTAGTAATGAAATTCGATGTCCATTGGATTGTCCCTCTATCGCCACTTTGTCTGTTCTGATGTGATCATTGTGGTAAACAACAAAGGCGACCGTGAACGTTACTGGGGCGGTTCACTTTTATCGCCAAAGCATCTTTTAATCTCTCCTCTGATCCAAACTTGAATCTCAGAAACCGGCTCCCTATTTAATACTTTCTCATCAAATAAATTGAATGTCTTGTCCAAATACTTTGCGGCAAGAGTCATATATTTGGCATCCGGTTGCAACACAGGAATATTCGGCTTTCTGAGCAACATCGTAAAGGGGCTCCCCGACGGTTCAGAATTACAACGGGCAACATGGAACCAAGTGCTGTGAACACAGGAACTGAACGGCGTATAGACGTAATTGTAAAAATCGAGGATTTTGGCCTCATCTGCCATTTGCCGAGTATTTTTCCCCGACCAAGCCCCCACATCTACCGTGACAAGAAAATGCCATTTTTGCGCGTCAATCCATTTCTCCAACGTCTGAACAACCTGCTCTTGATTCTCTCTTAACTCATCATCCTCTTCGACTTCCAATTGTTTTTTTCGACGCTCCAATTCAAGAGTTGCTTGTCCAAGACCATACTCAATGTAAAGTTGCGCATGGGTCTCAGGGTTGAGAAGTATCCAAGCAAGCGAAATGTGAACATCTGCCATCGCTCGCAAAAACAACGGAGCACTATGCGCTGTCCATGTTATCGGCGACGAAATGTGGTCGATTGCCAGTGTCGCCTGTCGGGCCAACAAGGCTGTGATCACACAGAAAACTTCTGGATTTTTGAAATCAGGCGTGAACGTTTCACATCGTGATCGGAGTTCATGTCGTATCCTACCCTCCACAGAAGGAATAAAATCAAAAAGTGCTTGATTACTCATGATTTTCCAAATAGTTAAAATTGAAGGGCTGTAGTTCAAAACTGCGTTCCCAAAAGTAATGTACCCATGTATCGTCAGAATATTTAGGCAATGCCATTCCTGCCAACATATTTACACAAGCACAAATGGATGCCCCGATTTTCCGTGATTTTTCTGTACTCGGATAGCTCTCAACATCAGGAAAATCAGCAAGTGCTATATCATTTTTAACTTGAAGTTTACCGGAAAGGAAGGCCATGTAGATGGATTGCGCCTGGGCGAGAACGCCACGTCGCGACCTTTTGTCTATGAGTTCTCGTAATCGGGCTTCAAAGCGCAACAGATACCCGATGTCAGGTATTTTTGTTGGCTTACAGGAAAGTATTTTAACAAGGGGACATGCCGGATACAGATTCAAGAAATCGCCTAGTCTTCGTTCAATCTCTGGCAATAGGTTGACCTTCATAAGATGTGAGCGCAACATGGATGCTTCGTTATCTGCCATTCCATCGTAGTCCGATATAAAAGCCCACCACCGTCCAGAGTTTTCTTTTGTTTTGAAATACTTCGAAAACGTCTCCGCAACTCTGGCCGCAAAACGAAAAGAGGCTTTATCATCTGTGTCGGCTAACACGTCCCACCAGATCAGTTCTGGCAGCGTCTGGCGATGCCAGCTGATTTCTTTGAAATTCACATTCTGAAGAAGTGGCGGGATAAACTTTGTTTTTCCGACTTTTCGGTAGTCCTCCAACACTTTTCCGGGTTTCTTTGCATTGCTCATTTTCAAGTAACCTCACAACTCCATCTTCGGCAGCGCCTTTACGATCTTCATGGTCTCGACGCTGAGGGTGACGATGCGCTTGAGGAGATCGATAATATAGCGTGGCTGGTTGTGCTCGTCACACCAGAGATTGGGATCGTTGACGATCCCGCTTTCCTTGTGTTTCGTCACCTGATAGCGCTCCATGATCCACTCGACGGCGGACTTGCCGTTGACCACGTAGTCGTAGGCTTCAAGCGGAATGTTCCAGACCGTCACGTCGTCGTTGTAGACAATGGCCGTCTTGTTCTCGTCCTTGCCCTCTTTGCCGAAACGCATTTTGGTCACGCGATAGGAGGGCTTGGCTTTAGGGCTGTCCTCTTTCAGGTCCTTCCACGGCGGGAGTGTTTCGTAGTGCAGATGCAACTCCGCCAGTTTCGCACCGGCTTTGCTGAACGCCCAGAACAGCTTGGGGTCTTCCGGCAGCGGCAGGCGCGGGAGAGTCTTCCTCAGATTCACTGCGTACTTTTTGCGGTACTCCTCACTGTGCAGGACGCCATACACGTAATAGAAAATATCCTGCTTCGTCACCTTCGGCCCGCACAATTCTTTGACGCGCTCCAAAATAAAATCGCTGATGCCGTCCCGGCGCACATACTCTTCGCCCGTATCGAACAGGTTCATCTGCTCCGTCTGTTCGCGCTTCTCGTACCAGTAGAGCGGGAAACACTGGGAATCTCCATTGAAATGAAGATCTACCAGACAATCAGCCATCAACACCTGCCCATTGGACACGCAAATCAGCATATTCTCATGTTTGGGTGTAGGGAAAAATGTGGGAAGTCGATAAACGCAGTTATTCAGTGGCGTGTAGAAATTGAGGTGCTGTTTGAAAAACGGCCTGTACGCTCCTTCGCGAATGTCCGATTCGTTGAATTTGTAGGTTTTCCCGTTGGCGGCGTCGTTTTTCTGGCTCCTATCCCAACTGAACCGGGTTGAGTCATAACCGACATACGCACCAATTTCTAATTTTGGTTCGCGGACTTTCGCGGCCATGTATCCATCAACCTGCGTGTTGTAGAAGTCAACAGTATTGGTGATGTTCTTCGCCAAACTGGTTCGCGATGAATTCCAGTTCCACGCGTCACGGTTTGTCTTAATGCCGTTGGACATTGCGGTGAACACGCTGTGCGTGTCGACGTCGAACTTCCGTTCCGGCGCAAGCGGAATGAGTTCCTCGTAGCCCTCGTCGCGGTGATTGATCCAGTCGCCGTGTTTATTGGGCTGGAGAATGGTGAAGGCACCGGCTTTGAGCATAGCCCCGACGGAGCCGAATTCCCTGATGCGGGCGAGCTTCTGCTCGCGCGTCAGATAGTCGCCGATGTCGTGGTAGTAAATCGTGGCGTTGGCGTTCATGACATCAATCCTTGAAGAGGTCCAGATAATCCCCGTACAGCCATTTCTGGGCATAGACGGCCTCGCCTGCCACCAGCGGGCGCAAAACCCCCATGTCAACAAGCCGCTGGATGACTTTGTATCCCCCCTGGGTGGTAAACCCCGTCCATTTGACAATGTCGGCAATTCCCACAAGAGGCATCGCATAAAGTCTGGTAAGCACATTGAGCGTGCTGGCCGCGCTTGTTTTGCCCAGTTTCTGTGTTTTCTCCATGTCACGCTGCCGGAGTTCGGTAATCCGCGCACAAGTGTCGATGACAGAACCGGCGGTTGTGATAACACCGTCGAGAAAGAAGTCCAGCCACTCGATCACCTTGCCCTGATGGTAGCCTTCCAGACAGTCATAATAGGTTTGCTGATTCTGTTTGAAGTAGGACGACAGGTACAAGATGGGAATTTCCAACAGGTTGTTGTTCCAAAGGAACATCGTCACCAGCATGCGGCCCGTTCTGCCGTTGCCGTCCGTGAACGGGTGAACCGTCTCGAACTGCGCATGAATCAGTCCGGCCTTGACCAAGGGCAGAAAATCATCATCCGCATGGATGAAGTTCTCCAGATCAGACATGGCGCGCAGCATATCCTCAACAGGAGGAGGGACATAACGCGCGGTACCCGGACTTGTACCGCCGATCCAGTTTTGGCTCGTTCTAAACTCTCCGGGAAAGGAATGCTGGGTTGACCTTGCCCCCCGCATGAGTTCCCTGTGGAGTTCCTTTATGAACCGGGAAGAGAGCGACAGTTCTTTCGACCGCGCAAAGCCGTAATCCAGCGCACGGACATAGTGAACGATATCGTCAACATCCGGCGGAAGATTCCCTCTGGGTTCGACATTCCCGACCTCAATGACATCCATGATGGTCGCGTTCGTCCCTTCGATCTGGCTTGAACTGGCGGCATCCTTGCGCCTGAACATGAGCAGGAACCAGTCGCGGTCAGGCAGGAGATGCGTGATCCCGTCGATTTTTCCAAGCAGCCTGACAGCCTCGGTGTGCTTTGCGGCCAGTTTCTTGGGCAAACGCATATCCCCTGCGGGCGGGAAGTGCGCCGGGATGAACGCGGAGAACCCCATGGGTTGCCGCACCATTCTGCCAATCTCAAAACCGTTCATATCTCGCCCCTCAATATCAACCAAAACAACAAAACCGTTTATATCACCGCCTCAGATATAAACGGTTTCCATCGCCCGCCCGCCGATTGACGAGACAGCGTCTCGTATTTTCCGTAGGCAAGAAAGAACATGCGCATATTCTGAAGATGGTCTTCATTTCTTCGCCCCCTTCCGCACGAGAATCGTGATGGCAATCGGTGTGCGGCTACCGGAGCCGAAAATTTTGCCGCCCTCGCGCCTGGAGAGTTCGCCGTTGGTACGCTGATTGCCGCGCAGATTGAAAACATAGACGGCGGAAAATTCCTTCTGAATGGTCTTGCGGAAGCCGGCCATGGCGTTGCCGTCGAGCCACGCGCCGTTGGAGACAAAGGCGATGATGCCGCCGTTCTCGGGGTCGAGGCGGTCAGAGGCCCAGCGGAAGGCTTTGATATAGGAATCATAAAGGGAACGCACAAGCGTGGCGTCGCTCGCGACGACATACGTGTCTTCGATGCGTTTTTCAAGATTCGGGTAACTCTGGTTTTGCGCGTTGTCGTTGGCGGATTTCTGACCGACGGAATACGGCGGGTTGCCGATGATGATGCGCAGCGGGGCTTTGCGCTGGGCGCGGACACGTTTGGAGTTGTCCACAAAGCCGTCGTTCAGGTCGAGGGTGCCTTCGCCCTCGCCGAGCTGAAAGGTGTCGGTGAGGCAGATGCCCTCAAACGATTTGTAGGGCTGATCGGGCCTGCGCTCGTGATAGGCGTTTTCGATATTGATGGAGGCAATGTAGTAGGCCAGCAGGACGATCTCATTGGCGTGGAGTTCGTTCGCGTATTTGCGTTCGAGCGCCTTGTCGCTGATGAGGCCGGACTGGAGCAGGCGGGTCATGAAGGTGCCCGTGCCGGTGAAGGGATCGAGGATGTGGATGTTCTCGTCCGACAGAGAGCGGTTGAATTCGGCCTTAAGCACGTCGGCAACTGACTGGAGCATGAAGTCGACGACTTCGACGGGCGTGTAGACGATGCCGAGTTTTTCGACGACCTTGGGGAAGGCGGTCTTGAAGAACTTGTCGTACAGCTCCACGACGATTTTCTGCCGGGCCTCGCCGTTGTCGATGCCCTGGGTGCGCATCTTCACGGATTCGTAGAACTCGTGCAAAACGGCGCGGTCTTTGTCGAGCGTGAGCGCGTCGAGTTTGTCCAGCATGCCCTGCATGGCTTTGGACACCGGGTTGTTCTCAACGAACGTGTAGTTCTCGAAAAGAGCATCAAAGACAGGCTTGGTGATCAGGTGCTGGGCCAGCATCTGAACGGCCTCGTCCTGTGTGATGGACGGGTTGATGTTCTGATGCAGGCCCTTGAGGAAGGTGTCGAAGGCCTTTTGTTGCGGACCGCCCTGCGCGATGAAGGCGGAAATTTGAGCGATGTGGCGTTCGGCGATTTTGGCGACGTCCCGCGCCCACTGCTCCCAGTAGCGCTTGTTGCCGACCTTTTCAACCATCTTGGCGAAGATGACGTGGCACAACGCGCCGAGATCGGTGAAGTTTTGCTTCTGAACTTCGGCTTCGAAGCGCGTCCGGTCCTCGTCGTCCCACGACTGTCCGGCGGAGGAACCGCCACGGCTGTCGACGATTGTCACTTGGGCGGGAAGCCGTTTATTGAGATTGATTTTGTTGATGAGCGCGTCGAAGCGGTCATCGTGGGCGCGAAGCGCATTCAGAACCGTCCAGACCACCTTGAAACGCTCGTTGTCGTTCAGCGCCTCTTCGGGCGCGATCCCGGCGGGAATCAGCACGGGAATGATGATGTAGCCGTATTTCTTGCCGGGAGAAGTGCGCATGACGCGGCCGACCGACTGAACCACATCTACCTGCGAGTTGCGGGGCGAAAGGAAGAGAACGGCGTCAAGGGAGGGCACGTCCACGCCTTCGGAGAGGCATCGGACGTTGTTGAGAACGCGGCACTCGCGCCCGTTCTTGGGAGCCGACTTGAGCCAGGCCAGCTTCTCCTCGCGGATCAGCGCGGACATGGTGCCGTCCACATGGTCGGCGGCGACATCAACCAGCGATGCCCGCTCTTTCGGCGTGAGCTGCTCGTAAAAGACCTCCTTGCTGGCGTTGAACGCGGCGGCCAGCGTTTTGGAGGTCCGAATGTTTTGGCAAAAGGCAACCGCCCGGCGCATGGGTTCGGGATCGATTTCTTTGACGACGGCGGCGTCCTGCAGGACGGTCGCTTTGGAAAGGGCATTGATACACCCCGCCAGTTTCATCACTTCGTCGGTCGGTATTTCTTTTGAACCGCCCGACTGGGCAAGTGCTTTCTGAAACGCTTTGGGGATACTTTCCTCGTGAACGGTGAGGATCAACACCTTGTAGTCCGACAGCAGGAGCTGTTCGACCGCCCTACCGAAGCCGATACGGTAAAACTCCTCGCCGTAATAATCGACGTTGTCCATCGAACACAGTTCGGCGTCGATCTCCTTAGCCTTGGCCTTGACCCCTTCGCCATAGATGCGCGGCGTTGCAGTCATGTACAGCCGTTTGGCGGCCTGAATGAAGCTGTTGTCGTGGACTTTAACGAAGGCGGATTCCTCATCGTTGACGAACGTCACGCCCGTCGTGCGGTGCGCCTCGTCGCAGATAATGAGGTCGAAGGGCTTGCCGTATTTCTTCTGCGCTCTGGAAATCACGTCAATCGACTGATAGGTGGAGAAGACCACTGTGAGCCCGGTCTTCGCATGGTTCAGTTCATGTTCGCGGAGTTGGTACACCACGCTGTTGACGTTGGTCGATGCGGGCAGAGCCAAGTCTACAATGGAGTCAGCGCTGTCGTCGGTGCCCTTAGTCTTGCTGACGCCCTCGTCCGAACAGACGCAAACAGCTTTGATCGGGGTTACGGCTTGGGCGGACCATTCGCGAAGCGTCTGCCCAAGCAGAGAAATGGACGGCACAAGAAAAAGGACAAGCCCCTTGCCGCCGGTTTCCTGTTCCGCGAGACGAAGCGAAACGAACGTTTTGCCGGTGCCGCAGGCCATGATTAGTTTGCCGCGATCATGGTCTTGGAAGTATTTCTTGGCGGCGTCCAAGGCGGCCTGCTGGTGCGGCTTAACCTTGTAACCTGTCAGACGGGATTTCTCGCCGATCGTATTGTCGGCCAACAGGTCCCAGTCGACCGGTGCGTTGACTAAATCGGTCAAACTGATACGGGAAACGGGCGGCTCCTGATGCAGCAGCACCTGATTCGCCTCGGCGCTCCATTTGTTGGTTGTCGCGATCCACAGGCGATGAGAAAAGCGGGTTTTGTGAAAGGCTTCATCCTGAAACTGTTTGCTTGAGGTGGAAAGGAAGCTGTCGACGCCGTTTTTGTCGATGTAAGAATTTTCGTCATAACACTTGCACTGAATCGCCCAATAGTCTCCCGCGACCGTTTTGGCGACCAAATCAATGCCCGTGTCTTTACCGCTAAAATCCTTCCGGAAAGGGAAATCCGACCATAGCCAGACCGTTTTCAGAGTCGTCGCATAGATCGGATCAGTCAAAAGATAGGCCCGCATGAGTTTCTCGAACCGGAAACCTTTATCCCGCTCGGTAAAGGCCGTCTTGCGAATATCCGACAAGATCTCAAGAAACGTCATATTCGTCCATTCCCTTATGAATAGCATTCGTCAACATCGCAGGGCATTCATACTTTGTTGTTGCAGAGATTTTACGTTAGCCGCATATAGACGTCAACGAGGGAACGCACGCT